>ERZ1643251.148-NODE-148-length-123067-cov-13.885369_pt1 | contig 123067 bp, 112 predicted proteins | sample MGYA00579261_ERZ1643251 | MGnify/ENA primary metagenome ERZ1643251 (study PRJEB29033, sample SAMEA4952267) | chicken gut metagenome | biome: Broiler Chicken; feature: Gastrointestinal Tract; material: Caecum | place: Ireland | collected 2018 | study: Broiler... | reverse complement strand
CGGGATGGCCCCGCGCACCCGGACGGCCGTAGGGCGGGATGCCCTCATCCCGCCGCACCCCGCGGCGGCGCGAACGCCTGCGGGCGGGATGAATCCCGCCCCTACGGACCGGGGAAACCCCGCGGCCAACCGCAAACCCCGCGCCGCCGCACACCCCATGTAGGGGCCGATTCCATATCGGCCCGGCTTGCGGCGGCGCAGGGGCTCGTGGGCGGGATGCCTGCCGCCCACCCCAAACCCATACAAAAACTTTACGCCCCGCTGACGGTTCCGCCGGCGGGGCGGCTTGTGTTTTGGGCCCCGGGATGTTACAATTATACAGTTGGATAAAAACTGTATAAAACAGGAGGCATTCCCATGGGGTTGCTCAAAGGATACACAAAGCAGGAGATCAGCTGGATGATGTACGACTGGGCCAACAGCGCCCACTCGGTTATCGTCGTCACGCTGCTGCCCATCTTTTTTGACACCGTGGCCGGTTACACGGCGGACAGCGTTTCCAGCATGTCCACCTGGGGCTACGCCACCTCCATCGCCATGGCCATTGTGGCGCTGTCCGCGCCGTTTCTGGGCGTGTTTGGCGACATCCGCGGCATGCGCAAGCGGTTGTTCGCCCTGTTTGTCGGCATCGGCGTGGTGGCGGTCGCGCTGCTGTCCTTTACGCCGATGATGGACTTCATGTCCTCCACCGCCGCGGCGGGCCGGGTGGCCGGGCTGATCCTGGCGCTGTACATCGTCAGCGTCATCGGTTTTGACGCCTCCGCCATCTACTACGACGCCTTCCTCACCGATATCACGACGCCGGAGCGCATGGACCGCGTTTCCACCATGGGCTACGGCCTCGGCTACATCGGCGGTTCCACCATCCCGCTTGTGATCTTCCTGCTCATGAACCTTGCGGGTGTGCCCATGCTCACCTGCCTGGCCGTGATCTTTGCCATCACGGCGGTGTGGTGGCTCGTGTTCAGCCTGCCGCTGCTCAAAAACTGCCGCCAGACCTCCGGCAAGCCGTATGAAAAGGGCGACGTCGGCCGCAGCCTGCGCGGCGTGGGCGCTACGGTCCGGGAGATCATCGCCAACAAGCCGATGCTCGTCTACATCCTCGCCTACTTTTTCTACATCGACGGCGTGCACACGGTCATCAGCATGGCCACGACCTACGGCACCAACCTCGGGCTGGACGATACCGGCATGATGCTGGCGCTGCTGCTGGTGCAGATCCTGGGCCTGCCGTTCTGCCTTCTGTACATACGTCTGGCGGCCCGCTTCGGCGCGCGCGCCATGGTCGGCGTCGGCGTGTGCGTGTATATGTTCATCTGCGTGTTCGCATTTTTCATGCGCGAGCTGTGGCAGTTCTGGCTGCTGGCCGTGCTGTGCGCCACCAGCCAGGGCGGCATCCAGGCGCTTTCGCGCTCGATGTTCGGCAAACTCTTGCCGGACAAGGACCGCAGCGGCGAGTTCTTCGGCTTTTTTGATATCTTCGGCAAGTTCAGCTCCATCATGGGCCCGGCGCTGGTCGGCTTTGTCAGCGCGCTGGTCGCGGACCGCATGCTGGCCGAGCAGGGCCTGACCGAAGCCACCGCCACGGCCGAACAGGTCGACGCGATCAACGCGGCCTCCGGCCCTTACGGCATCCTCTCGGTGCTGCTCATCATTCTGGTCGGCGCGGTGCTTTACTTTTTCGTGCTGCCCAAAACGCTGGCGGACAAAAAATGAGCGCCCGGCGCTGCAGGCGGCGGGCCGCCGATGTGAAAATGCGCCGCAGTATTTGACTTTTTGCTTACTGCACAGTACAATAATGGGGTATGCGGCCGCCCGGGCCGTATGCCCTGTTTTGCTGCCAGGAGGGGGTCCTCATGCCGGAAGGTTATACCCATGTGCGCACCGCCCGCAAGGCGGCCGCCGCGATCCATTACAAAGTCCGCCACCCGGCGGCGTTCGCCGCCGGGGCCAACGGCCCGGACGTCTTTTTCAGCTTTGAGGTGTGGAAGCGCCCGGCCCGGCGCCGCGCCGACCTGCCCGCCCTTGGCGAGCGCATGCACGCGGAGGCCACCGGCGCGTTCCTGCAAAGCCTTTTGCGCCATGTCAAGACCGGCGCACAGGTCGATTATGCGCTCGGCTTTTTGAGCCATTATGCGGCCGATACGCTGCTGCATCCGTATGTGGCGGCCGTCTGCCAGCCGGGCATGCCGTATGCGGGCAAGGGCGGGCACGGGTATTTCGAAATCGCGCTCGACTCCACCCTGCATGCGGAGGACACCGGCGTCTCGCTGGTCCCGGCCGACGACTGCTGCCCGCTGCTGACCGGCCAGGACCTGGCCGAAGTTGCCGCGCTGCTGCGGGCCGCGCTGTATGAAACCTACGGGCTGCAGGTCTCGGCCGAATGCCTGGCCGATGCGTTTTACTACTTCCACCGCGTGCGGCGGCTGTTCACCAGCCGCCACGGCGTGCGCCGCGCGGCGTTCTATGTGGCGGAAACGTTTTTCGGCGGGCGCGGCTTCCTCACCGGGCATGTCAGCCCGCGCGCGCTGGCGCTGGACCTGCCCGACGACTGGACCGACCCGGCCACCGGCGAACAGCGCCACGGCGGCGCGTTCGCGCTGCTCAAACAGGCGGAAAAGTGCAGCGCCCTGTATATGACCGGCGCGCTGCAGCACTGGATGGGCGTTTTGCCGCAGAGCGACATGGTCCGCCTGCTGGGCAGCCGCGACTATGGAACCGGGACCGAGACCGAACGCAGCGGGACCCCGCCCGCCCACGAACCCACAAAAAAGGAGAAATGAACATGATCCGCATCACTATGGAAAACGGCAAGACCATCGACATCGAGCTGGACCCCGCCGCCGCGCCGCAGACCTGCGAAAACTTTGAAAAGCTCGTGCGGCAGGGCTTTTACAACGGCCTGACCTTCCACCGCATCATCCCCGGCTTCATGATCCAGGGCGGCTGCCCGCAGGGCACCGGCATGGGCGGCCCGGGCTGGCACATCAAGGGCGAGTTCGCGGCCAACGGCGTGCCCAACCCGATCAAGCATACCCGCGGCGTCATCAGCATGGCCCGCGCCATGGACCCCAACAGCGCGGGCAGCCAGTTCTTCATCATGCACGCCGACGCCCCGCACCTGGACGGCCAGTACGCGGCCTTCGGCCATGTCGTCTCCGGCCTTGAGGTCGTCGACGAGATCGCCGCCGTCCCCACCGACTGGAACGACAAACCCAAGACCCCCGTCCGCATGAAATCGGTCGAGATCGTCTGATCTTCCATAAAACAGAAAACCCGCCCGCCCCGGGCGCGTACAGCGCCGGGGCGGGCGGGTTTGCCTGTTGCGGCGGTCCGGGGCCAGGCGTCAGCCCCCGAACAGGCTCCCCAGGCCGGTGAACCAGCTGCGCAGCTGGTCCATGTCCTGCTGCAGCTTCTGCACGGAATCCAGCACGCCGGGCAGCTCGTTCAGCACCTCGTTGAGCGCGTCGACGTCGATTTTGGAAAGCTGATCCACGATCTCGGGCATCGCCTGCATCATCTGGTCCAGCTGGGCGGTGTCCAGCGTGTTCAGGCTGTTCTGCAGCGTGGAGGCGAGCTCATTGACCTGCGCGCTGGCCTGCAGGACCTGATCGTAGGCCTGGCGCGTGTAGAAAAACAGTACCACGGCCAGCACGCACACCAGCACCAGCACCGCGCCGCCCACAGCCATGCGCAGCCGCTGGTTGCGCAGCAGCGTGCGGTTCTGCCGGTCCTGCAGCGCCAGCTGCGCTTCCAGGCGGTCAAGCTGGTGTTTCAGGTCGGCCAGGTCGATCCGGCCGTCGCCGGTTTCGTCGTCGTTGGCCTGCAGCGCGGCCGTTTTGGCGCGCAGGGCTTCGTCCATGGCGTCGTCGTCTTTCCTCATCGTCGGCTCCTTCTCTCTCTTGCGTTTTGCGCGCCTCAGTGGCCCGCCCGGGCGCGGGTGTCTTTCATCTCGAACCAGAACACCGAACCCTTGCCCAGCGTGCTGTCCACCCCAAAGGCGAACCCGTGCTGCTGCAAAATAGCCTTGGTGATCGAAAGCCCCAGGCCGGTCCCGGCCTTGCCGGCGTCGCTGCGCGCGCGGTAGTAGCGGTCAAAGATATAGGGCAGGTCCTCGGGCGGGATGCCGGGGCCGTGGTCCTCCACCTCCACGCGGCAGCTGCCCGCCAGCGGGATGGCCCGCAGGATGAACACGCCGTCCGGCCCCATGTGGTGGGTGGCGTTGCCCAAAAGGTTGTGCAGCACGCGCTCCATCATGGCCGGGTCGGCCCGCACAGGGCAGGCGCGGTCGGCTTCCAGCCGCAGCGTCCAGCCGTTGCGGTCGCACACGGCGTCGTACCGCCCGGCGACCTCAAAGCACAGCTCGCTCATGTCAAAATCGACCAGGTTGGGCTTTTCGGTCCCGCTCTGCACCTTGCTCAGCTCCATCACGCTGTTGACCAGCGCCGAGAGCCGGTCGGTCTCGTCCACAATGATGTTGCACTGCTCGGTGCGGCGGGTCTCGTCTTCGCCGGTCAAATCGCGCACCGTCTCGGCGTAGCCCTTGATAAGCGTCAGCGGCGTGCGCAGGTCGTGGCTGACGTTGGCCAGGATCTCTTTCTCGAGCCTGGCGGAGCGCTGGACCTCCCGGGCCATGCGGTTGAACTCCTGCGCCAGCAGGCCCAGCTCGTCCTGGCGGTCGACCTGTACCTGCACGTCGTAGTTGCCCGCGGCCATCTGCCGCGCCCCGTCCGAAAGCCTGCGCACCGGCTGGGTGAACCAGCGGCTGAACAGCAGCGCCGCCAGCAGGTTGAGCGCAAACAGCAGCAGCGCAACGGGCGCCAGCACGCTGCCCAGCACATCGGCGGCCGTGTCGATCTGCGCCAGGCTGGTCGACACGATCACGGCATACTGCCCGTCGGCCGTCAGGCGGCCGACCACCATCTGCATGTTCCCGCCCGAGGAGACGGTCTCGGCCACCTGCCCCTGGGTGAACACCTGCCCGCGCAGCTGCACGATCTCCGGCGTGTCCACATTGATCTTGACATGGCCGCTGAAGGAGGAAACGCTCTCGTGCAGGATGCAGGGGTACAGCCCCTCCAGGCAGCGCACGTTGTTCAGCGTCGCGTCGCTGATATCCAGGCAGCAATTATCCAGCGGCAGGCGGCCGTCGCTGGCCGCCTGCAGAAATTCTGCCCAGAATTTTTCGTTGATCTCCAGCCCCCTGAACGTGCGGGTGGAGATCGGCGCGCTGCTCTGGTCGATCATCGCCGCCACGGCGGCGGCCTTGCCCTGCAGGCTGCGGCGGATGTTGCGGTGGTACATCGGTTCCAGCCAGAAGGTGATCAGCCCCCACACCAGCCCCAGCGTCAGCAGCGTGACGGCGCACAAAAACAGCATCAGCTGCTTGCGCACGCCCAGCTGCTGCAGCCGCCGGCCTGCGCGCGGCGGGCCGCCCGCAGGCGGCATCACGGTCAGTTCGTTCACGTCCCGGCCCTCCCGGCGGCGTCAGCGGGCATCGGGGTCAAACTTGTACCCGATGCCCCACACCGTCACGATAAAGCTGCGGCAGGCACCCAGGTGGCTGCGCAGCATCTTGATGTGGGTGTCCACGGTGCGGTCCTCGCCATAATAGTCGTAGTTCCACACCTGCTGCAGGATCTTTTCGCGCGAAAGCGCAATACCCTTGTTCTGCACGAGAAACACGAGCAGATCGAACTCCTTCGGGGTCAGCGAGGCCTCCTGCCCGGCTACGCGCACGCTGTGGCTGGCCGTGTCGATGACCAGGTCGCCGAAGGTATACACGCCGCCCGCCTCGGCAGGTTTGGGCATCGTGCGGGCCAGCACGGCCTTGACGCGGGCGACCAGCTCCCGCGGGGAGAATGGCTTGACCACATAATCGTCGGCGCCGCTCTCCAGCCCGGCCAGCTTGTCGTATTCCTCGCCGCGCGCGGTCAGCATGATGACCGGCGTCATGATCTTGCGCGCGCGCATCTCCCGCAGGCAGGTCATGCCGTCCATGAACGGCATCATGATATCCAGGATCACAAGGTCCGCGCCGCCCTGCGCCAGCGTGGCCAGCGCCTGCGCGCCGTCGGACGCCTCGGCGCAGGTAAAGCCCGCGTGCTGCAGGTGCTCGCGGATCAAATCGCGGATACGCGGCTCGTCGTCAACGATCAGGATCTTTGCCATGCTCAACATACCTCCCAAGCTCTTTGCACAGCCTGCGCGGGGCCGCAGCCCCTGCCGCCTCGATTCTATGATACCATAATACGCCGCACAGGTGGGAGATTTGTGAAAGTTTTTTAAAAAAACATGCGCGCGCCCCGCCAGGCGGCAAAACCGGCATAAAACCGCGCCGGTGCGCATATCGTTGGGCCATACGAGCAACAGGATGCAAAGGGGGCTCTGCCATGTTTTTGTTTACGCTGACCAAACCCAGGCTGCGCCGGGCGGGGGCGCTGGCGCTGTGCACGGCCTGCCTGGCGGGCACGGTCACGGCGGCTGTGCGCTTTGCGGGCGCTGCGGCGCCCACGGCCGCCGCGGCCGGTACGACGGTCATCGAGACGACGCAGGACATTGCCGGGTATTTTACCGGCTATGGCTTTGAGGTGGACCTTGCCACAGCGGCGGTCGACAAGGTCAAGGTCCCCAAAAAATGGGACGACAGCTTTACCGCCTTTGACCAGGTGGTGGGGGAGAGCGGCCTGTCGCTGGCGGCCTGCAAGGGCAAGACGGTGGAAAAGTGGACCGCGCTGTGCCCGCAGCTTTCGGACGGTGAGAACGACACCTACTGCGTGCTGCTGGTGTATAAGACCAGGCCGGTCGGCGCTTACCTGCTGGCAAAGCCTTCCGGCGCCGTGACCGGCCTGGTCACGGCCGCCGCCGAAGGCGCCGCGGCGCTTGCGGCGCAGCAGACGCCCGCGCCGGAAAGCGAAGCCGCCGAGACCGCCGCCGAAGTGCTGGATGAAAGCGTGTTCCCGACCGAATGACTGCGCCCCAAAGGAGCCGCCCCCGCCGGTTTTGACCGGCGGGGGCGGGCGTCGTCATTCCATTGTCAGGCACTTTTTGGGGCAGGAGGCCGCGCACAGGCCGCAGCCGACGCAGGCTTCGGCGTCAAGCGCCCAGGTTTTGGCGGCGCGGTCGACCATGATGGCCTGCTGCGGGCATTTTTTGGCGCACAGCGTACAGTACACGCATTTGTCCGGGTCGTTGACCGGGTGGCCGCCTGCGGCCGGGGCGGCGCTTTCCGGCGGAGCCGGGCGGGTGAAGGTCTCGCTGTGTTTGGCCGTGTCCGGTGTTGTGTAGCCGGGCACGAGGCGCAGGCATTTTTTGGGGCAGCTGTTGACGCAGCTGCCGCACTGCACGCAGTCGAACCGGTTGATGGTCCAGGTGCGGGCCGCGCGGTCGACGGTCAGCGCGCCGGGCGGGCAGCTGCGCGCGCACAGCCCGCAGCTGATGCAGTTTTCAATGTCGATCTCCACATGGCCGCGCATGCGCTCGGGGTATTGGGCCGGGGCGAACGGGTAGGCCGTCGTCACCGGTTTGCGGAACAGGTTCTGCAGCGCCGTCTGGGCGAACGGAAAGATTCGGGTCGGTCGCATGGTCTCACCTCTCGGTACAGCTGATGCAGGGGTCGATGGTCAGGATCAGCAGCGGTACGTCGGCCAGCTGGCAGCCCTTGAGCATGTCCAGCATCGGCGGGATGTTGCTGGTCGTCGGCGTGCGCAGGCGGAAACGGTCAATGAACTTGGAGCCGCTGCCCTTGACATAATAGACGGCTTCGCCGCGCGGCTGTTCGATGCGCATGAAATGCTCGCCGTTCGGGTTCCCCTTGACCGGCACGGCGATCGGCCCTTCGGGGATCTTCTGCACGGCCTGGCGGATCAGGCCGATCGACTGGTAGATCTCCCGGATGCGCACCTCGCAGCGCGCGTAGGAGTCGCCCGCCTCCGCCGTGACCGGCGCAAAGTCAAGGTCGCCATACGCCGCATAGCCCAGCATGCGCGCGTCATAGGCGACGCCGCTCGCGCGCAGCATCGGGCCCACGGCCCCGGCCAGCGTGGCGTCTTCGGCCTTGAGCACGCCCAGGCCCACCAGGCGGGTGCCGACTGTGTAATCCTGCAAAAAGGTATCCGCCAGCGGGCGCAGCTCGCGCTCGATGTCGCTGAGCGTCTCGACCAGGCGGGCCAGCATGCCGCTGTCCATATCCTTGAGCACGCCGCCGACACAGTTGACCGAAAAGATGATGCGCCCGCCGGTCGTGGCGTCGAACATATCCAAAATCTTTTCGCGCAGCCGCCAGCTCTGCATGAACAGGCTTTCAAAGCCCATGGCGTCGGCCAGCAGGCCGAGCCAGAGCAGGTGGCTGTGGATGCGGCTCATCTCCATCCAGATCGTGCGCAGGTACGCGGCGCGGCGCGGGACCTCAACGCCCATGATGTGCTCCACGCTCTGGCAGTAGCCCATGCCGTGCCCAAAGCTGCAGATGCCGCACACGCGCTCGGCAATATAGACATATTCTTTAAAATCTTTTGTCTCCACGAGCTTTTCCAGCCCGCGGTGCACAAAGCCGATGCTGGGCACGGCCCCGACCACGACCTCGTCCTCCAGCACAAGGTCCAGGTGGACGGGCTCGGGCAGCACCGGATGCTGCGGGCCGAAAGGTACGATGCTTCGTTTGGCCATCTTTCGCTCACCCCTTTTCCTTGAACGGCGTCTCTCGAGCGATGCGGTAGAGCCGCTGGTGATAGTCCTGGCTCATATCAGTCACGCGCACGCCGAACAGCTCGGCCATCTCGTTTTCCTGCAAAAACGCGCCGGGGTAGATCTGGGTGATGCTGGGCACGTCCGCGTCCTCGTTCACCACCAGGCGCAGCGTGCGCAGGTTGAGGCCCTTGGCAAAGGAATAGCTCAGCTCATACTGGCCGGGCAGGCGGGTCGCGCACAGCTGCACCAGCCGCCAGGCCTGCATCTTGCAGTGGATGACCGCAGGCAGGAAATCCTCCGGCTGGACCGGCTCGATCGTGTTGCGGGGCTCTTGTGCTTGGTTTGGCATGCCGCACTCCTCCTTACTTTCTGCGCTGCGCTTCAAAATCTTCGCGTTTCTTCTGCAAAATCTCCAGCGCCTTGACCACGCCGTCAATGATGGCCTGCGGCCGCGCGGCGCACCCGGGCACATACACATCCACCGGGATCACGGTGTCCGCGCCGCCCTTGATGTTGTAACATTCCTTGAACACGCCGCCCGTGCACGCGCAGATGCCCACGGCCACCACGACCTTGGGGTTGGGCATCTGGCTGTAGATCTGTTTGACGACCGACTCGCTCTGGTGGTTGATGCCGCCGGTGATCAGCAGGATATCGGCCTGGAACGGGTCGCCGGTGTTGATGATGCCGAAACGCTCGATGTCATACATCGGCGTGGTGCAGGCCAGCACCTCGATGTCGCACCCGTTGCAGCTGCTGCCGTCGTAGTGCAGCAGCCAGGGGGACTTTGCCAGTTTTGCCATTGCGCTCGTCTCCCTTCTTTCAGTGTACGAACATCAAAATCAGCCCGTTGAGCCCGCCGGTCAGCAGCGTGGCGACCCAGCAGCTGTTCAGCAGCGTGTCCCACTTGACGCGGGCGCTGACGTTGTCCCACAAAATTTCGAGAAAATACACGAACAGGCAGGCGGCGATGGCCAGCGGCCAGCTCCACCAGTGGCGGTTGAGGAAAAACAGCGCCACGATGCCCAGCATCAGCACGATCTCGTAATATTCGGCCACGTTGACGATGCCCAGCGCCGGGCCGGACATCTCGGTCGTGATGCCCTTGACCATCTCCTGGTGGGCGTGGTGGCTGGTCGAAAGGTCAAACGGCGACTTGCGCAGCTTGATGGCCGTGATGAAGATAAAGCCCAGCAGAAAGCCCGGCATCAGCGCCACGGCGCAGGTGGGGGCCTGGATGATCTCGCCGACATGGAAGGTGCCGGTCGCCAGATAAAAGCCCACCGCCATCAGCAGCACCAGCGGCTCGTAGGCCATCATCTGGATCATCTCGCGCCCGGCGCCCAGCGTCGAAAATGGCGAGGAATCGCAGGAGGCGGCCATGACCAGGAACATGTCGGCCGTCGAAAGCAAAAACGTGCACATGAGGATGTCCGCCCCCGCGAACAGCATCGCGCCCGCAATGGCAAGGAACACAAGATAGCTCAGATTCAGCAGCACCTGCACGCGGTTGACCGCGATCATCTGCTTGGAGAACAGCTTGCACAGGTCGTAATACGGCTGCAGCAGCGGCGGGCCCGCGCGGCCCTGCATGCGGGCGGAAATTTTGCGGTCCAGCCCGTCCAGCAGCACGCCGGCGGCCGGGGCCAGCACCAGGTAGGCAATGACCGAAACAACAGGCAGCATCACACCGCACCCCCTATGATCACACAAAGCATGACGACCAGCACGCCGGTGGCCACAATGACCGACGGGCGCATCAGCCGCCGCATGCCGAACTCAAACCGCAGGTACCAGTTGCTCAGGTACAGGTGCTCGGGCTCGCCGTAGCTGTTGACAAAATAGGTGTTGTCGCCCTCGTTCGCGCCGCCCATATAGATCGGCACGATCTGGGAGCGGGCCGACCGCGTGATCAGGAACATCAGCGCCGGCACAAAGATGACGCTGACCAGCATGACCGCCATCGTCGTCAGCACGCTCATCGAAAGCACGTCGTGCGCTTCGCCGAACAGCTCCATGATGATGGGGTCGACGACGTTTTTCGCCAGCAGCGGGAACAAAAGGCACAAAAGCAGCGTGCAGCCCGCATGCACCAGCATCGAAAGATACTGGTCGCGCCGGGTCACGTCATGCACGACCTCCTTGGTGCGGTGCAGCGCCACCAGCTTGCACAGCCACTTGGCCCAGTACAGCATCGTCGTCGCGCTGCCGTAAGCGATAAAGATGACAAGCAGGTAGTTGTCGGCGTCCACAAAGGCGCGCAGCGCCACCCACTTGGAGATCAGCATGCCGAACGGCGCCAGGTACATGCCCGCAATGCCCACGCCCATGATGTAGGTCAGCGCCGGCAGGCGCAGCAGCAGTCCGTGCATCGACTCGATGTCCCGGCTGCCCAGGCAGTTTTCGATCGAACCGACCGCCTGGAACAGCATCGACTTGCTGACCGAGTGGAAGATCATCAGCAGCACGGCGGCCCAGATGGTCTCCTCCGCGCCGATGCCCGCGCAGGCCACGATCAGCCCCAGGTTGGACACCGTCGAAAACGCCAGCACCTTCTTGCCGTCGTTCTGGGCAATGGCCATCATGCTGGCGGCAATGAACGTAAAGCCGCCGATGAACGCCACCGTCATGCCGGTGGCCGTCCCGGCCAGCGCCGGGGCCAGGCGGATCAGCAGGTAAACGCCCGCCTTGACCATCGTCGCGCTGTGCAGCAGCGCGCTCGAGGGCGTCGGGGCCACCATCGCGCCCAGCAGCCAGGAAGAAAACGGCAGCTGCGCCGACTTGGTCAGCCCGGCCAGCGCCAGCAGCGCCACCGGGATCACCGCCCCGGCCGCTACGACCTCGCCCAGCTGCACGGTCCCGGCTGTGGCGGCTGCCACGGCGATCGCAATCGCAAAGCCAAGTCCGCCCAGCAGGTTCATCCACAGCGCGCGGAAGCTGTTGTGCACGGCTTCCTCGGTGCGGGTGTAGCCGATGAGCAAAAAGGAGACAACGCTCGTGATCTCCCAGAAAAAGTACATCCAGACAAGGTTTTCACAGAGCACCAGCCCGAACATTGCGCCCAAAAACAAAAACAGCATCGAGAAAAAGAACCCGCTGCGGTCGGCGTATTCGGTGTGGTGCTCGTGGTAGGCTTTCATGTAGCCCACCGCATAAATGCAGATAAACCCGCCCACAAACGCGGCGATCGTGCACATCAGCATGGTCAGGCAGTCGATCTGCATGTGGAAGGCCGCCGGGACCGGGTGGTTCGTCTCCGACCACAGCAGCAGCCCGGTCTGCCCCACCGAAAGCAGGATCACCGGGTACTGCCGGTGCCGGATGCACAGCACCACGATCAGCGCCATCAGGAACAGCTCCCCGGCCGTCATCAGGTGGTCGACGGCTTCGGTCCCGGCATACAGCGTCATGACCGGCGCGCCGGCCCCCAGCCACAGCCCCAGCAGCGCGGCGGCCAGCGCCATCACGCCGCCCGCAGCCAGGTATACGGCGGCGCTGCGCACGCGGCGGTCCCGCAAAAACGGTATGACCGCCGCGGCCGCCACCGGCCACAGGATCAGGCACGGGACGATCCAAAAGGGAATGTTTGCCATACCCACAGGCTCCTTCCTCCCCGCACAAAACGGCGGACGAAAAATTTCCAGCATCTATTATAGTCCTGTTTTTTGCGAAAGACAAGGACGATACCCGGGCGTTTTCACCAAAAACACCCGGGCAAAATTTGCGCTTTTCGCCAAAAAACGGCCGGTTTGAAGGCGGCCTGCCAATTTTTTAACAAATTCCGGCGGGCGCTGGAATTTCGCGGCGGTTGGTGCTACAATAGCTGTTGAAAACGCAGCAAAAGGGGGGCGGCGGCCGTGCACGAGCTGAGCATCACGCAGAACATTCTGGACATTTCGCTGCGCGCGGCCGCGGCGCAGGGGGCAAAGCGCATCCGCGTCATCCGGCTGGAGCTGGGGCCGTTTTCCGGCGTTGTGCCGGAGTGCGTGCAGATGTACCTCGACGTGCTCGGCAAGGGCACGGCGGCCGAAGGCGCGCGCATCGAGGCCCGCCGCCTGCCGCTCAAGGTCGAATGCCGGGACTGCGGGGCCGCCGCCGAGATCGACCGGCGGCACATCCAGTGCCCGACGTGCGGCTCGCTGCGCCTCAAGCGGTTGTCCGGCCGCGAATGTACGGTAGAAAGTCTGGAGGTCGATTGAACATGGAGATCAAGGTCCTGCACCAGGTCATGGAATGGAACCAGGACGTCAGCGCCGAGGTGCGCAAGACCCTGGCCGAAAACAGGGTCTGCCTCATCAACGTGATGGGCAGCCCCGGCGCGGGCAAGACCAGCCTGATCACGGGGCTGATCGAACGCCTGCGGGGCGCGTTTTCCATCGGCGTCATCGAGGGCGATATCACCGGCCAGATCGACGCCGAAAAGATCGCGGCGCTCGCCATCCCGGCCGTCCAGCTCAACACCGACGGCGCGTGCCATATCGAGGCCATGAGCATCCAGCACATCCTGCCGCAGTTCGATCTCGCGGCGCTGGACGTGCTGTTTGTGGAAAACATTGGCAACCTTGTCTGCCCGGCCGAGTTCGACATTGGCGAAAACTTCCGCCTGACCGTGCTCAGCATCCCGGAAGGGGACGACAAGGTCGCCAAATATCCGCTCATGTTCACCGACACCGACTGCCTTGTGCTGAACAAGTGCGATATGCTGCCGTATTTTGACTTCGACCTCGCCCGCGTCACGGCCGATTACCGCGGCGTCAACCCCGAAGCCCCGCAGTTCGAGGTCTCCAGCCGCACCGGCGCAGGGCTGGACGCGCTGGCCGGGCACCTGGCCGCGCGCATCCGCGCCGCCCTGGTATGAAACGCCTGCGCCTGCAGGTGAACGGCATTGTGCAGGGGGTGGGCTTCCGCCCATTCCTGCACCGGCTGGCGCGCCGTTTTGCGCTGGCGGGCTGGGTGCGCAACACCGCCGCCGGTGTCGAAGGCGAGCTGGAAGGGCAGGCGGCGGCGCTCGCCGCCTTTGTGCAGGCGCTGCGCCGCGAAGCCCCGCCGCTCGCCGTTGTCGAGGAGATCAAAACCGAATACCTCGCCGCCCCGGCGGGCTACCGCGGCTTTGCCATCCGCCCCAGCGCGGCCGGGGCCGCGGCCACGCTCATCGCGCCCGACCTGGCCCCCTGCGCGGCCTGCCTGCGCGAAATGGCCGACCCTGCCAACCGCCGCTACCGCTACCCGTTCATCAACTGCACCGACTGCGGCCCGCGCTTTTCCATCCTGCGCGCGCTGCCCTACGACCGCGCCAACACCACCATGGCGGGCTTTGCCATGTGCGCGCCCTGCGCGGCCGAGTATGAAGATATTGAAAACCGCCGCTACCACGCCCAGCCCAACGCCTGCCCGGCGTGCGGGCCGCAGGCGTTTTACCTGGACGCCGCGGGCCGCCGCTGCCCCGGCGACCCCGTCGCCCTGGCGCAGCGCGCGCTGGCGGCCGGGGGCATCGTCGCCGTCAAGGGGTCCGGCGGCATCCACCTGGCCTGCGACGCCCGCAGCGCCGCCGCCGTCGCCCGCCTGCGCCGCCGCAAGCACCGCCCGGCGCGCCCGCTGGCCGTGCTTTGCCGCGACCTTGCCGCCGTCCGCACGTTCTGCACGCTGGACGAAGCGGAAGCCGCCTGGCTGCAAAACCCGCGGCGGCCGATCCTGCTGCTGCAAAAGCGCGACCCCGACGCCTGGGGGTTCCTGAGCGCCACCGCCCGCCTTGGCGTGCTGCTGCCCTACACCCCGCTGCACGCGCTGCTGGCCGACGGCACGGTGGGCGGGCCCGACGCGCTTGTGCTGACCAGCGCCAACCGCCCCGGCTGCCCGGTGCTGACCGGCAACGCGGAAGCCCTCGCCGCGCTGGACGGCGTGGCCGACGGTTTCCTTCTGCATGACCGCCCGATCGAGAACCGCTGCGATGATTCGGTCGCGATGCTGTGGCAGGGCGCGCCGTACTTTTTGCGCCGCAGCCGGGGCTGGGCGCCGCAGCCGCTGCTGCTGGCCGCCCCGGCGGACGGCATCCTTGCCTTCGGGGCGGAGCAGAAGGCCGGGTTCGCGCTCGGCCGCGGCCGCCATGCGTTTTTGAGCCAGCACATCGGCGACCTCAAAAACGCCGAAACGCTCGACCACTACCGCGCGGCGCTAAAGGCTTACCTGCGCTTTTTCCCGTTTGAGCCGCGCCGTTTTGTCTGCGACGCCCACCCCGATTACAGCTCCACGCATGAAGCCGAAGCCCGCGCCGCCGCGGCCGGTGTGCCGCTGTTGCGCGTGCAGCACCACTGGGCGCACATGGCCGCCTGCCTGGCCGATAACAAGCTCGCGGGCCCGGCCTTCGGCCTGATCTGGGACGGCACCGGCCTCGGCGCGGACGGCACGGTCTGGGGCGGCGAATGCCTTGTCGGCAGCCTGCGCGGCTATACGCGCGTCGGCTCGGTGCGGCCGGTGGCGCTGCTCGGCGGGGACGCCGCCGCGCGGCAGATCGGCCGCCTGGCGCTGGCGCTGCTGCTGGACGCCGGGCTGCCGCCGGACGCCGCCCCGCTGCCTGCGGACCAGCGCGCGGCGCTGGCGGCTTTGTGGCGCAGCGGGCTGCGCAGCACGCCTGCCAGCAGCATCGGCCGCCTGTTCGACGGCGTCTATGCGCTGCTGACCGGCGCCGAAAATGTCAGCTATGAGGGCGAAGGGGCCGAACGGCTCGAAGCCCTGGCCCGGCCGGACATCCCCGGCCGCCGGTATCCGGTCGAATTTTACGAACAGGACGGCGTGCGCCGCCTGGACACCCGCCCGCTCGTGCGCGCCATCGCGGCCGACTGTGCGGCCGGGGTCAGCCGGGCCGCCATCGCGCGTGGTTTTCTCGACGCGCTCGCGGCCGCTGCGCGCAGCCAGTGCCGCGCGCTCAACGCACAGTGCCTGCCGGTCGTGCTCTCGGGCGGCGTTTTCCTCGACCGTTACCTGCTCGAAGCCGTTACCGCTGCGCTGACTGCCGACGGTTTCACGGTGTATACCCACCGCCGCGTCTCCCCCAGCGACGAGGGCCTGCCCCTCGGCCAGCTGGCCATCGCCGCCGCGGCGGAGGAGAGGGAAGGGGAAAATGAGGAATGAGGAATTAGGAATTTTCGGCAGTGCGGGCTTTATGGTCAAAGGGGACAAGCCGAACGGCCGCGCAAAGCGTTCTTCCTTCAACCTTGCCGCACCACCCCGCGGGCGCACATTGTGCGCCCCTACAGCCCTCCCCTTCATGCTCGAACCTCTCCGCCGTGTCAATTTCTCATTCCTAATTCCTCATTTTATCGCTCCTCATTACAGCAAGGAGGTTTTTCTTATGTGTCTTGCCGTTGCGCTGCGCGTCGTCACGATCGAAGGGCGCTGGGCGGTGGGGGAGGCCGCGGGCCTGACCCAGAAAATGCGGGTGGATTTCCTGCCCGATCTTGAGGTGGGGGACTATGTGATGGTCCACGCCGGGTTTGCAATCCAGAAGCTCACGCCGCAGCAGGCGCAGGAAAACCTCGCCAGCATCGAGGAGGCCATCCATGCCCTGGGAACTGTCTGAGGCGGGGTTCCGCGCCCCGGCCGGGGCCGGCCGCCTGATCGCGGCCATCCGCGAAACCGCGCGCGCCCTCGGCCGCCCCGTGCGGCTGATGGAGGTCTGCGGCACCCACACAATGGCCATTGCCAAAGCCGGGCTGCGCAGCCTGCTTGCGCCGGAAGTCGAGCTGCTCTCGGGCCCCGGCTGCCCGGTCTGCGTCACCCCGGCGGGCGGCATCGACGCGGCGCTCGCGCTCAGCGCCCGCCCCGGCGTCACGGTGGCCAGCTACGGCGACCTGCTGCGCGTGCCCGGCTCAAACCCCGGCGATACGCTGCTGCGCCGCCGCGCGCTGGGGGCCTGCGTGCAGACAGTCTATTCGCCCATGGACGCCGTCGAACTTGCCGCCGCCGACCCCGCGCGCCAGGTCGTGTTCCTGGCCGTCGGCTTTGAGACGACCGCCCCCGGCACAGCCGCCGCCGTGCTGGAGGCCGCAGAGCGCGGGCTCGCCAACTTCTCGCTGCTCTGCCTGCTCAAGCGCACCGAGCCGGTGCTGCGCGCGCTGGCCGCCGCGCCCGATTTCGCGGCCGACGGTCTGCTCTGCCCCGGGCATGTGGCGGCCATCCTCGGGGCCGAAGGCTTTGCCTTTTTGCCGCGGGACTGCGGCCTGCCCGCCGTCGTGGCCGGGTTTGAGGCGGCCGACATCCTCTATGCGGTCTACCGCCTTGTCTGCCAGCTGGCGGCCGGGGAACCTGCGCTGGAAAACGAATACACCCGCGTCGTGCCCGCGCAGGGCAACGCGGCCGCGCTGGCGGCCGTCGGCGCGGTCTTTGCCCCGGCGGACAGCGTCTGGCGCGGGCTTGGGGCCATCCCGCAAAGCGGCTATGCGCTGCGGCCGGAATACGCGGCCTTTGACGCCGCGGCCCGCTTCGGCCTTGCGCCCGCGCCGGGCGCCGAGCCGCCCGGCTGCCGCTGCGGCCGGGTGCTGCGCGGCGTCTGCCGCCCGGTCGCCTGCCCGCTGTTCGGCAAAGCCTGCACCCCGGCCGACCCGGTCGGCCCGTGCATGGTCTCGGGCGAAGGCGCCTGCGCCGCGGCGTACCGTTACGGCGAACTGTGACCGAAACAGGAAAGGGGAACTTGCCATGCAGGACATCATCACGCTGGACCACGGCAGCGGCGGGCTGAAAACGTCGCAGCTCATTGACGAGATCCTCGTCCCGGCGTTTGCCAACACGGCGCTGGCCGACCTTGGCGACGCCGCCATCCTGCCCGGCGGCGGGCCGCTTGTCTTTTCCACCGACAGCTTTGTCGTCACGCCGTGGCGCTTCCCCGGCGGCGACATCGGCAAGCTGGCGGTATGCGGCACCGTCAACGACCTGTGCATGGCGGGCGGCGAGCCGAAATACCTCAGCTGCGCGCTGATCCTGGAAGAGGGCTTCCCGCTCGACGATCTGCGCGCCGTCGCCGCCTCCATGGCCGCCGCCGCGCGTGAGGCGGGCGTGCAGATCGTCACCGGCGACACCAAGGTCGTCGCCCGCGGCCAGGGCGACGGCGTCTACATCAACACCGCGGGCGTCGGCGTGCTGCGCACGCCGGGGCTGGGCCGCGCGGGGCTGCGGGAAGGCGACGCCGTGCTCATCAGCGGCAGCGCGGGCTGCCATGGCGCGGCTGTGCTCATGGCCCGCGGCGGCCTGCCCGGCAGCGCGGCGCTGCAGTCTGACTGCCGCTGCCTGCGCGCGCTGGCCGCCGCCGCGCTGGATGCGGGCGGCGTGCGCATCCTGCGCGACCCCACCCGCGGCGGCGTCGCCACCACGCTCAACGAGTTCGTGGAGGGCGGGGCCCTGGGCATCGAGCTGGACGAAACCGCCATCCCGGTCGACGCGCCGGTGGCCGCCGCCTGCGACCTGCTGGGGCTTGACCCGCTTTATTCCGCCTGCGAAGGCCGCCTGCTGGCCGTCGCCGCGCCCGAAAGCGCCGCGGCCGTGCTCGCCGCGCTGCGCGCGCTGCCCGGCGGCGAAGGCGCGGCGCGCATCGGGACCGTCACAGCCCGCCGCCCCGGCACGGTGGTGCTGCGCACCGCGCTCGGCGGCAGCCGCATTCTCGGCAAACTCACCGGCGCGCAGCTCCCGCGCATCTGCTGAGCGATTTTCGCTGTGCGCGCCCTGCCTGGTAATAAGCTAAAACACAAAAGCTCCCCGGGACCGCAGCGGTCCCGGGGAGTCTTTGCGTATCGGTTGGATGTGTTTTTCTTTTACAGCAGCCCCTGCACCAGAATCACAACGATCAGCACCGGCAGCACAAACTGGAAGTACGGCTTGAGCCAGCGCGGCAGCTTGACGCCCTCGCCGGTGTTGGCTTCGGCCAGATAGTTGTCAAAGCCCCAGCCCCAGCGCGAAACGCAGAACAGCAGGTAGATCAGGCTGCCGATGGGCAGCAGCAGGTTGCTGACGAGGAAGTCCTCGCCGTCCAGCACGGTGGAGCCCGGCCCCAGCGGCTGGAACGCCGACCAGATGTTGTACCCCAGCACGCAGGGCAGGCTGGCGATGAGGATGAACGCGCCGCCCGCCAGCACGCTCTTGCGGCGGTCCAGGTGGAACGCATCCATCAGGCAGGCAATGATGTTCTCAAACACCGCAATGACCGTTGTGAAGCTCGCAAAGGTCATGAACAGGAAGAACAGCGCGCCCCACAGCCGCCCGCCGGCCATCCCGGCGAACACGTTGGGCAGCGTGATGAAGATCAGGCTCGGGCCGCTGTCCGGGCTGACGCCGAACGTGAAGCAGGCCGGGAAGATGATCAGCCCCGCGCTGATGGCCACGAAGGTGTCCAGCACGCAGATGCGCGCGCTCTCGCCGGGCAGCGTGTACTTGCGCTCCATATAGCTGCCGAAGATCTCCATCGCGCCGATGCCAAGGCTCAGCGTAAAGAACGACTGGTTCATCGCCCCCATGATCACGTTGCCCAGGCCCACCTCGGCCGCGCGGCCAAAGTCGGGCAGCAGGTAGAACTGCAGGCCCTCGGCCGCGCCGGGCAGCGTCACGCTGCGCACGACCAGCACCAGGATCAGCACCAGCAGCGCGGCCATCATCCACTTGCCCACGCGCTCCAGGCCGTTGTTCAGTCCAAAGCTTGTCACCGCCAGGCCGAGCACGACGGTCAGCACGGTCCAGAAGCCCATCTCCAGCGGGTTCGCAAGCAGTTCGTTGAACAGCGCGCCCGCGGTTTCGGGCGTTGTGCCCTCAAACGCGCCGGTGATGTATTTGAAGCAATAATCCATCATCCAGCCGTTGACGGTGGTGTAATACATCATCAGCAGGCAGCACCCGGCCAGGCAGGCCCAGCCGTGCCAGTGCCACTTGGAACCCTTGGGCTCCAGCGCGCGGTACGCCGCGCCCGCGCTGCCGCGCCCGGCGCGGCCCACAGCCTGCTCCATCGTCAAAATCGGGATGCCCATGCCGATCAAAAACAGCAGGTAGAACAGCACGAACACGCCGCCGCCGCTCTCGCCGCACAGGGTGGGGAAGCGCCACACGTTGCCAATGCCGATGGCGCAGCCCGCGCTGACCAGGATAAAGCCCAGCCGCGAGCCAAAAGATGCGCGTTTTTCCAAAACTAACTCCTCCTTCCGGCCGCGCGCGCCGCGCACAGCCGACACTGTTCCCTATTATACGCCCCCTTTCGCCGTTCGGCAAGGGGAAAAGGAAAAACATCCCCCGCCGCCGGAAAGCTGCTGCACCGGCGGCGGGGGATTGCTTTGTCATCTTTTTTTAAAACACCCCGGCCAGGCCAAGCAGGATAGCAAAGCCGCCAAAGGCGAAGACGGCGGCGCACAGGCCAAGGAACAGAATCGGCAGCACGGCGAACACAATCGTGAAAAAGTCCCGCAGGCGGGGCTCAAGGCAAAAACGGCCGCGGCGGTCGCGGTAGACGGTATAGGGACGCAGGTTGTCGAAAGGGGCGTCCGTATACTCGTTGGGCGCGCGCCAGTCGACCGCGCCTTCCGGCGTCTCGACCGAAAACACCGGATACAGGCTGTTCGATTCGTCGTGGCTGACTACAACCGAGCCGATGTACTCGGCGTCCAGGGCCTCCAGCCTGCCCAAAGCATAGCGGACCGCCCACAAAAACGGCGCAAAGACCGGTTTGAGGCACAGCGGCACCATGGCCGCCGCAAAGGCCAGCCCAAACAGCAGCATCGTCAGCCCGACCGCCGCCATCACCAGCGTCCCGACCGGGTTGGGATCGTCGACCGTATAGGCGGACATCTGGGCCAGCACGGTGGGGCCCGCCGCCAGCAGCACAAAGCCCAGCGCGGCCAGCACGACGCCCAGAAACAGCTGCAAAGGCCACCATGGCCGCAGGTCGCGGGTCGGCGTCAGCGCGCCGGTCAGCGGGTCGTAGGCGATGCGCAGCCGGTCGCCGCGGCACAGCGGCGCTTCGGTCAGCGTCGCGAAGGTATAATCGACACGGGCGGGCTGTCCGCGGTCGGTGAATTGCAAAGTCGCCCGCGCGGTGGATTTGTCGTTGGAGATGAACAGCGGTTCCTTAAAAACAAAGCGGAACTGCAGTTTGGCCACGGTGGCAATGTGGCGGCGGGCACAGCGCCATTGCCGCCGCCGCAGCCAGCCGCGCCGCGCCAGATAGAGAAAAAATATCCCGAAGCCAAGGCAAAACAATGCGATCAGGTGGGTTTCCATAGATTTCCTCCCAAGGTTCCCTCCCATTTAAAGGGGGAAAATTGGAAAGGTCCTGAGAATGGACCGACCCGATACCCCCCTGAGAAAGCGCCGTGCCGTAAAATGCGACGCTTCCCTGTTTTTATTGTAACAGAGGGCGGCGGGCCCGGCCACCATCCCCGGGGGAAATGTGTGTAAAAGCTTTGTAAAGCGGACGCTCAGCACCCCAGCAGCCAGGCCAGCCCGGCGGCGGTGCGGGCGGCGGGGTCGGTGAAGTGCGTGCCGGGGTTGAGCTCAAACTTTGTCTGGACGCCGCGCCCGGCAAAGGCGGCGGCGATGGCCTCGGTGTTGGCGCGGCCGGGCTGCAGCAGCGGGTTGCGGGTGCGGTCCTCCTTGCGGCCGATCGAGAAATAGAGGCGCTGCGGCGGCACGGCGGGTTCCCGCGCGGCGAGGAACTCCATCAGCCCCGGGTACCACAGCGACCCGGACACGCTGGCGATGCGCGCAAACAGCGGCGTGCGGTACAGCGCATACAGCGCAAACAGCCCGGCCAGCGAATATCCGCCCAGCCCGCGCCAGCAGGGCGGGCCGGGCAGGCGGCTTTCGGCCGCGGGCAGGATCTCCTGCGCCAGCAGGCGCAGATAACCGTCCGCGCCGCCGGTGCAGGGGTCCGCCCCGCGGAAAGGCGGCGGGCAGCCCCACGGCGTAAGGTCATGCCCCCAGTCCAGCCCGCTGACGCAGACGAGCGAATACGCCCCCGGGCGGCGCGCCTGCAACGCGGCGCGCACGGCTTCGCCTTCGCCCGCGGCAGCGTTGAGGTACAAAACCGGCGCGCCGGGGGCGGCCGCGGGCCAGACCGCGACGGTCTTGCCTGCGATTAAAAAAGAACAGCACATAAGTTCACCGCCTTAGCGCGCTTGACATAAGAAAACAAAGGTTTCGCAAAAACTGCGAAGCACCGCAAAACCGCTGCAAAGCGGCGGATGCAAGGCAGAGGGCCGCGGCACTCCTGCATGGAATGCAAGGCCCGATAACGCAGCAGACGCCGCTTTGCAGATAGAGTTTCGCGGCTTTGTTTTCTTATGGAACCGCGCAGTTCTGGTTTCAGCGTTTGGCGTTCGGGCAGGATGCAATCATAACATACCACGGCGCTTGCGGCGGCGTCAAGGACACTTGCCGCGGCCGGGCAGGTTTGCTATACTGGTAACAGAAATCTGTCGGAAAACGGGGGCGGGGCCGGTGCGGGTGAAACTGCTGCGCGTGTTTTATGCGGCCTTCGGCGTGCTGCTGCTTGTGCTGCTGGCGGCCTGCTGCGCCGCCTGGACCAACAACGCCGCCGCGGCGCTGGGGGTGGCGGCCGTGCTGGCGGGCGCGCTGTGGGCGCTGCTGCGCCGGTTCGGCCTGGCCATCGACCGCCTGCCGCCGCGGCGGTTCCGGGCGCTGTACGGCGGCCTGGCTGCGGCGTACTTTGTGTTCCTGCTTGTGCTGGGGCAGGGGCTCGCCTATGTGCTCGTCGGCGATCTCGGCGTTATCTACGAAAGCCTGCCCGAGCTGCTGGCCAACGGCCGCTTCACCGCCTACAACGATTATTACGTCGCCTGCACCAACAACCTCGGCCTGGCGCTGCTGCTGGGCGGGTTCTACGCGGTGGCGTCGCTTTTTGGCGCTGCGCCGGGGGCTGCGGCGGGCGTTTACGCGGGCATCGCCTTCAACTGCGCGGCCGTTGCGGCGGCGCTGGCGCTGCTTGGCTATGCGCTGTGGCTGCTTGTGCGGCGGCAGAGCGCGGCGCTGCTCTTTCTGGCCTGCGGCGCGGCGCTGGCCCCGCTGTGGCTGTGGACGCCGTATTTTTATTCGGACACGCTCTGCCTGCCGTTTTTGGCGCTGGCCTTTGCCGCCTGGGCGCGCTGGCGCTGGCGCGGGGGCGCGGGCTGGGCCGCTTTGTGCGGCGCGGCCATATTTGCGGGCGGCGCGGTCAAGGGCAGCGTGCTGGTGTTGCTGGTCGCGGCGGTGCTGGGCTTTGTCTTTGCCGCGGGCGCTGCGCCCCGGCGCGCGCGCTGCCGGGCGGCTGCGGCGCTGCTGCTCTGCTTCGCGCTGCTGCAGGGCGGCTACACGCTGTTCCAGCGGCAGTTCATCGACTGGACCAACCGGGAAAGCGCCGCCTTTCCCACCGAGCTGTGGCTGTGTTACGGCAGCCACGATAACGGCGACTACAGCCAGGCGGATGTCGACGCCTGCCGCGCGCTGCCCACGGTGGACGCGCGCCGGGCGATGCTGCGCGCCCGCATTGCGGAAAACTACGCCGCGCGCAGCCCGGCGGGCAACGCCGTGTTTTTCCTGCGCAAGGCCGTGCGCACCTGGGGCGACGGCCTGTACGGCGCGGAGGAATACGCCGCCACGCCGCTCAAAGCCAGCTGGACGGCCGCTTTTGCGGTGCCGGGCCAGCGCTGGCACATGCCGCTGGTCTACTATGCTCAGAGCTGGCAGTACCTGCTGCTGGGCCTGGCGGCGGCCGGGGAGCTGCTGTGCGCCCGCCGCGCCGAGCAGCGCCTGTTCCTGCCGTATGTGGGGCTGTTCGGCGTCATGCTGTTCCTCTCGTTCTGGGAGACAAAGGCCCGCTACGGCCTGCACTTTGCCCCGGTGCTGCTGCTGTGCGCCGCCGGTACGCTGGCGCTGCTGACCGAACCCGGCAAAGAAACCACCGGCCCGGAAGAAGCGATTGTTTCCAGGCGGTAGAGCGTCTGCCCTGCATGGCAGGGCGGGGTCTTGAACCCGCTGCACTGCCGATTTAAAAAATGACGGTCGGAACATGTTTTTTGAATTTGCGGAGGTGCGGCGGGCGTGAACGCCCGCCCTGCGGAACAGAGGGAATATGGCGGCCAACCGGGAAATCAGGTTCCCACGTTATAACAAACCTCTGTAGGGGCCGATTCCATATCGGCCCGGCTTGCGGCAGCGCAGGGTTCCGCGGGCGGGATGAATCCCGCCCCTACGAACAAATTTTGCGTTTTTGGCCGCCCGGGCGGCCGTAGGGCGGGATGCCCTCATCCCGCCGGACCTTGCGGCAGCGCACGTTCCAATTTTGAAATCACCAAGGTGCGGCGGGCGAAACCGCCCGCCCTACCCGGCAGCGGAAACGCCAGCCGAAGGGGAAACAGGCAGTTCCTCGACAAACGGAAGCCCCCGGCGCACAGCGCCGGGGGCTCCTTGTCATATAGGGGGTGAATGGCGCGCCTGTGCTTACACGACCAGGAACACCATCGTCGCGGGCTCCACGGTCAGCGTACCGGCGGGCTGGGCTTCGCCGGACAGGTCGGGCAGCTCATATTCGCCCGTGAGCTTCAGCTCGCGGCCGTTCAGCTTCATCACGGGGGCACGCAGGCTGTCGGCGCTTAAGGTATAGCGCACGGCGTCTTTGGGCAGCTCCACGGTGGTGGCGTCGGTCGTCGAGTTGTTGATGATCAGGTAGACCTTGCCTTCCTGGCCGTCGCGGCGGCTGTGCACAAACACACGCGCGCCTTCGCGCAGCGGCTCGCCGCTGTCGTACACGGTCGTGCCCATCAGGCGGTTCCAGAGCAGCACCGCAAAGTAGTTCGGCCGCGGGTCGAACACTTCGCGCGCCAAAAACGCATAGTCCGAAGCCGCCAGCGTGTTGTGGAAGATTACGCCGTCGGTCAGCGTGGCGAACTCGCCCAGCTCGTTCAGCGTGCGGAACACATCAAGATAGGTCGAAGCCCAGGTGTCGCCGCCGCCGCCCGCGTCGCCGGATTCCGTCACCCACATCTGGCCGCCGGGGCAGTATTTGTCGCGCAGCGGGATGTTGGCGCGGCAGCTCTTGCCGGCCACGGCCATGTATTCCTCGGTCGTGGCCTGGCCGGCCTGCCAGTGGGACGCCGGCATGATCGAAGCCAGGCGCTCCGAAATGCCGTTGTAATAGTGGTAGCTGTACACGTCCAGCTTTTCTTGGGTCCCGGCCATCAGGTCGTCACAGCTAGCAATGTTGCCCATCAGGTTGGCGATGCCGCCGCCGTGCGCGGACTTCTCCTTCTCGCCGCCGGGGCCCATCGTGTTGTCGTCGCCGGTGTTGCAGGGTCCGACCAGGATGGTCTCGGGGTAGTTCTTGCGCACCCAGGCAAAGAACAGGTCCTGGTCGCGGGCGTAATCGGCCGCGGTGTAGCCCTGCGGCGCGCCGGACAGCATCAGCATGTTGGGCTCGTTCATGAACTCGGCCGCGTCGATGGGCACGCCGTACTCCTTGCTCAGCGCAAAGATCTTTTCGGCCTGGCTCGGGTTCCACGGCTCGTCCACACTGTGCAGGCCGGGGCAGTTCGCGACCGAGATGATGAGCTTTGCGCCGACGGCTTTGACAAAGTCCAGCACGCCGATCCACTGTTCTTTGGTCAGGCGGTTCTGGTAGCCTTCGGGCGTGACGCCGGTGCCTTCAAAATCATAATAGGTCTTGCTGGCCCAGGTGCCGGACACGCGCACCCACACGGGGCCGAACTGCCGCGCCAGCGCGCGCAGCTTTTCGTTGTACAGGTCGATGGGCGGGTAGACCTGCATCGAGTTGGCCATATCGGCCAGCCCTTTGGACGGGGGGAACTCCTCGGTTCCGGCGATCTGGCCGGGGGTGTAGGCTTTCCAGAACGTACCGCCGGTGACTTCGGCCATCTCGATGTTATAGGACATCAGCCGCTCGTCCACCGTGCGCAGCGCCTTGCATTCTTCCGGCGCCAGTTTGACCACTTGAGGCATGAGGCAACGCTCCTTTTGTTTGAAATAGGTATGCACCTGCGGCAAAGCCCCGCTGTGCGGGGCCGCTGTTGCATTCATTATAAAAGCGGCCGGTCCTGCGCCGCAAGCGGGCAGAACGCGCGAACTGTGACACAGGCGACCAAAAAAACAGCCGCCGGGTTGGTGCAGGTGCCCAGCCCGGCGGCGGTGATCACTGGTTGGTGGCGTCCAGCGGTACATAAAACGGTTCGGTCAAAATCTGGGTCAGGATGCGGGCCATCTCCTCCACGCTCTCTTGGCAGCCGTTCGTCACCCAGATGCCGACGACGGAATAGATGCCGTAGCACAGGAACGCGTTTTTGACGCGGTAGAGCGCCTCGTCCTCCTTGTTGGTCATCAGCCGCCGCGCCACGTTGGACAGCAGCGAGCTCTGCGTGACCAGGTTAAGCGCGTAGCCCAAAAGGTCGCTGCGAGTCAGCGCTTCAAAGGTGGCCTTGTTGTTCTGCGTGTAGGTCAGAAAACGCGTGAGCTCGGACTCGGTGGTGCGCAGCACGCTGGGGCCCATGCCGGGCAGGCGGAACGACTCGTAATCCTGGATGTAAAAGTCGATGGCGGCGAGCAGCACGTCCTGCTTGCATTCATAATAGCGGTAAAACGACTTGCGCGGCACCTCGGCCTTCTTGCACAGGTCCTGCACCGTGATCTGGTCATAGTGGTGGGTGTGCAGCATCTCCAGCAGGCAGCTCACAATGTGGCGCTGCCGTGCGGCGGACTGGGACGTTTTGCAGTATTTGTACATAAAGGGCTCCTTGGGGGAAATGCCGGGAACGACGTAAAGCGGTGGTTTTGGGCGGCGGCTGCAGGCGCGCCGCCCAAAAGTAAGAATACTTTATTATAGCATTTTTATATACAAAAATTCAACACGCCCCGCCTGCGCGAAAGGGGCAAAAACCGCCGTCAAAATGCACAAAAGCAATACTTAATTTTTGGCGCCGCAATGTCACACAAAGCAGACAGTTGCCGCTCCCGGCCGGGCGGGCGGCGGAATATAATGAAAACAGCACGCAGGAACGCGGCAGACCGCCGCAGGTTCCGTTATTTTTTAAGGAGGCTTTGTGTAATGGCGAAAGCAAAAGCGCTCGACGCAACGGGCCACCGCAAGTTTGGCTGGCTGGACAAATTCAGCTATGCCGCCGGTGACTTCGGCTGCAACATGAGCTTTGCCCTCAAAAGTTATCTGACGATCTTCTGGACCCAGTTCATGGGCATCAACCAGCTGGCAATGGCCGGTCTGCTGCTGCTTGTGCAGATCTGGGACGCGATCAACGACCCGCTGATCGGCGCCATGGTCGACGCCGACAAGCACAAGTACAAGCGCAACAAGTTCCTCGCTTACATCAACGTCGGCGCTATCGGCCTGACCGTGGCGGGCGCGCTGTGCTTCCTGCCGTTCCCCGGCATGCCCGAGATCGTCAAGATGATCATGTTCGTGGCCGGTTACATCATTTGGGACGCTTTCTACACCGTGGCCAACGTGCCCTACGGCTCCATGCTGTCCCTGATCACCGATGACCCCGGCCAGCGCGGCGAGCTTTCCAGCTTCCGCAGCGCCGGTTCGATGGTCGCCGGTATCTTCACCGGTATCCTCGTCCCCGTGCTTGTCTATGACGCTTCCAACAATCTGCTGGGCGACCGCATGTTCTGGTTCGCGCTGATCCTGGGCGGCATCGGCCTGCTGTTCTTCCAGTTCATGATCCGCACCACCGAGATCCGCGTGGATACCGAGGTCAAGGCCGGCGAGGAGGCCCCCAAGTTCAACGTCCTCGTCGCGCTCAAGAACTTCTTCCGCAACCGCGCCGCCGTCGGCGCGACCCTGTCCGCCGTCGCCACCTTCATCGGCATGTACGGCGCGCAGACCGCCACCACCGTCCTGTTCCAGGCCTACTTTAAAAATGCGCAGATCTCCGGCCTTGTCGGCATGATCTCCTACCTGGGCCTGTTCCTGTTCATGCCCTTTGTCAAGAACCTTGTCACCAAGGTCGGCAAAAAGGAAGGCTGCACGATCGGTGGCTGCGTCACCTGCCTGGCCTACCTGCTCATGTTCGTCGCGCCCATCACGCCGGACGGCAAGGGCCTGATGTGGTTTGTCGCCTGCCAGATCCTCGCCGCCATCGGCAACGGCTTCGGCACCTGCGTCGGCTACGCCATGATGGCCGATGCCATGGACTATGAAGAGTGGAAGTTTGGCGAGCGCAACGAAGGCACCACCTACGCGATGCACTCCTTCTTCCGCAAGCTCGCGCAGGGCGTCGGCCCCTCGCTCGGCATCGTGCTGGCGACGATGGTCGGCTACGACGCCACCCTCGGCGCGGCCCAGCCCGCCGCGGTCGCGCTCAACATGCGTTACCTGACCCCCGCCATGTACCTGCTGGCCGGTGTGCTCTCTGTCATCAGCTACGGTCTGATCTATAACCTCGACCGCAAGACGCTGAACCAGATGAAGACCGACCTCGAAGCCCGCCACGCGCAGGGCTGATCCATCCTGACATTACCGGATTCCTCTCCATAGATAGCGCAAGCAAAGTGCCCGGTGCGAAAGCACCGGGCATTTTGCTGCGCCGCCGCAGGGCCTGTGCTTTCCCGGTTGGCTGTAGGGGCGGATTCCATATCCGCCCGCAAACGTTAATCCCGCCACGAACCCGGCGGGATGAGGGCATCCCGCCCTGCGTTCTCCCGGATGGCCGCAACCGACCATTTTGCCTCGCCCATTTGCCATCGTTTACAGGAAACGGTCTTGACCCCTCCGCAAGCCCCTGCGCCGCCGCGGGCCGGGCCGATATCTCCGGCCTTAAGAGCCGGGCCTTACGGTCTTTGGCCTCCGAAACGCGCCTGCGGGTGCCGTGGAATCGGCCCCTACAGGGGCTTGCGCCGCCGGGAAGCGCACAAAAGAAGCGGCCGCGCTCCCGCACGGCCGCTTCTCAAACCAAAAAACATCCAATCAAATCCGTCACTTCATCAAACTCTGCACGCCCCACACGCCCAGCACCAGCACGCCCAGGGCGATGCGGTACCAGCCGAACACCGTGAAGGTGTGGCGCTTGACGTAATCCATCAAAAAGCGGATCGCCAGCATCGAGACCAGGAACGCCACCACGCACCCGACCAGCAGCACGATCACCTCGTTGCCGGTCAGCGCGTTGCCCTCCAGGAAAAACTTGAAGAACTTGAGCGCGCTGGCCCCGGCCATGACCGGGATGGCCAGGAAAAACGTGAACTGCGAAGCGCACGGCCGCGACATGCCGCACATCATGCCGCCCAGGATGGTCGCGCCGCTGCGGGAAGTGCCCGGCACCAGCGAGAGCACCTGCCACGCGCCCACCGTCATCGCCTGCTTGTAGTTGATGCGGGAGAGCTTGGCCGTGACCGGCGGGCGCGGCCGCCGCTCGATCAGGATGAAGGCCACGCCGTAGAGGATCAGCGTCGCCGCGACCGTGACGCTGTTGTACAGGTGCGCGTCAAACCAGTCGTCCAGCAGGATGCCCAGCACGGCGGCGGGCGCACAGGCGGCGATGATCTTGAACCACAGGTGCATCACCGGCCAGCGGATGTGCCGCGCAAAGCCGGTCGTCTCGCCGTTGTCGGCGCAGAACGGCCACAGCTTGTGGAAGTACAGCACCACGACGGCCAAAATCGCCCCCAGCTGGATGACGACGCGGAACATCTCCATAAAGGCGTCGCTGAACTGGAACTTGAGCACCTGCTCGGCCAGGATCATGTGGCCGGTGCTCGAGATGGGCAGCCATTCGGTGATGCCCTCGATCACGCCGTACACGACGGCTTTCAAAATCTCCAGAATAAAATCCATAACACAGCCTCCCTCATATCCATTACTATATCATATTTCGCCGCCGTTTGCACCCCTGTTTTGCAGCTTTTACAACTCCGGCGCACCGCCCCTGCATTGACAGCCGCCGACGGCGCAGTATAATAAAAGAGGAATTTTGTATGTTTGCCCCGGCTGCGGCCGGGGAAAAAGCAGAGGGGACCCGCATGTATACCACTGTCATTTTTGACCTTGACGGAACGTTGCTCAACACGCTGGACGACCTGGCCGACGCAGGCAACCGCCTGTGCGCGGCGCTTTCCTGGCCCACCCACCCGGTGCAGGGCTACCGCTACCTGGTCGGCAACGGCATCCCAAAGCTGATCGAGCGGCTCGCCCCGCCCGAACAGCACAGCCCCGCCGTGCTGGCCGATGCGCTCGCCCGGTTCGAGGCGGACTACGGCGCCCACCTGCGCGACAAGACCGCGCCGTACCCCGGCGTGCCGGAAATGCTCGCGCGCTGCCAGGCGGCCGGTGTGCGGCTGGCCGTGTTTTCCAACAAGGCCGACGCGCTCGCGCAGCAGATCGTCACCGATTATTTCGGTCCCGGCCTGTTTGCGCTCATCCGCGGCCAGCGCCCCGGCGTGCCGGTCAAGCCCGCGCCCGAAGGCACCCGCGCCGTGCTGGCGGCCCTGGGGGCGGACCCGGCCCGCACGCTCTATGTGGGCGACAGCAACGTCGATGTGCAGACCGCCCGCAACGCCGGGCTGCCCTGCTGCGGCGTGCTGTGGGGCTTCCGCACGCGGGAGGAACTGCAGGCCGAAGGCGCGCAGTATCTCGCCGCCGACGCCGCCGAACTCGAGCAGATCATCCTGCGCGGGCCGGAAGCGGACGCCGGGGCGGTATAGCCCCATGCTGCAGGCGGGCCGTGCGGGGCGGGGGAGAAGCGCTTTTTGGCCGAACCGCCGCCCGGCGGCAGCCAAACGGGAAACAAACAACAGGGGAGGAAAACCATGATCGCACAACACTATGTCGATATGCTCGGCGGCAAATCGGTCATCCGCGAGCTGGCCGAATGGAGCGCCGCCCGCGGGGCCGAGATCGGCTACGAGAATGTGTTCGACTATTCGCTCGGCAACCCCAGCGTGCCCTGCCCGCCGCAGTTCACGGCGGCGATGCTGCGCCTGCTGCAGACGCAGGAGCCGGTGGCGCTGCACGGCTACAGCCCCACGCTGACCATCCCTTCGGTGCGCGCGGCGGTGGCCGAAAACCTCAACGCGCGCTTCGGCATGGACTACACGGCCGGCCATATTTTCATGACGGCCGGGGCGGCCGGGGCCATCGCGCACGCGCTGCGCTGCGTGGCTGTGCCCGGGCAGGAGGTCCTGACCTTCGCGCCCTATTTCCCGGAGTACAAGCCCTATGCCGAGGGCGCGGGCCTTGCCCTGCGCGTTGTGCCGCCCTGCGTGCAGGACTTCCAGATCGACTTTGACGCCTTTGAGGCGATGCTCAGCCCAAACACGGCCGCCGTGCTCATCAACACGCCGAACAACCCCTCCGGCATCGCCTACAGCCCCGAAACGCTGCGCCGCCTGGCCGATGCGCTGCGCGCGGCCAGCGCCCGGTTCGGCCATCATATCTTTTTGATCTCGGACGAACCCTACCGCGAGATCGTCTTCGGCGGCGCATGCCAGCAGCACCCTGCCGCATATTATGACGATACCCTGACCTGCTATTCCTTCTCCAAGAGCCTCTCGCTGCCCGGCGAGCGCATCGGCTATGTGGCCGCCAACCCGCGCTGCGAGCAGGCCGGCCTCATCGTGCCGATGTGCGGCCAGATCAGCCGCGGCACCGGCCACAACTGCCCGGCCAGCATCATCCAGCTCGCCGTGGCCGAATGCCTTGATACGACCAGCGACCTTGGCGTCTATGAGCGCAACATGGAGCTTTTGTACGCCGAGCTCGTCCGCCTCGGCTTTACGGTTGTCAAGCCCGGCGGCACGTTCTATATCTTCCCCAAAGCGCTGGAAGACGACGCGGTCGCTTTCTGCCGCAAAGCGCAGGCCTACGACCTCGCCCTTGTGCCCGGCGATACGTTCGGCTGCCCCGGCTATTTCCGCATGGCCTACTGTATCGACACCGAAAAAGTCCGGCGCAGCTTCGCCGCGCTCGAGCGCTTTGTGCGCGAGGAATACGGCGCGCGGTAAGCCCCCGGCAGCCGCCCCGACCTGGTACGGGAGTGCATCTAAAAATCCCCGGAAATTTTGATGTATCCGTGGTGTATCAGATACACCCTGAATTTGCCGAAAGGAGAAACCGCCATGCCGAACCAACGCCCCGACCCGTCCCGCCGCAGGGCCGCGCCGCAGAGCCAGCAGCCGAAACTTCCGCAAACGCCGCAGCAGGCGCGGCGCGCCGCGGCCCGCCGCGCCGCCCGGAAAGCCGCCGCCCGCCGCAAGGCGCTGCTGACCGGCATCCTCTGTTTCGCCGTGCTGGCCGCCGTCTCGTTCGGCTGCTTCCTGGTTGTTTCCGGGCGCAGCCGCACCCCCGCGCCCGAAACCGTGCAGCCCAGCCCCACCCCGGCGCAGGAACCAGCCGCCGAGCCGACGCCGGAGCCCACCCCGGCCATGACCGAGGAGGAGCAGCGCATCGCCGACGCAACGACGACCGCCGCCGCCAACGCGACCAAGGACGCCCCCGTCGTGACCGACCCCGCCACCTGGAACGAGCGCGGCAAAGCGCTGATGGACCGCCTGTCCAGCGATGAGTTCTTTGTTGAGCAGGGCATCAAGGTGGATGAAAAGGAAGGCTTCCCGTATCTGATCGCGGTCAACCGCGCGGCGTCCACCGTCACGGTCTACACCCTCGACGAGGAAGGGCGCTACACCGTGCCCTATATGGCGATGGTGTGCAGCGGCGGCGAGGACACCCCGCTCGGCTTTTTTGCCACGCCGGTCAGCTATGACTGGCGGCTGCTCGCAGGCCCCAGCTACGGCCAGTATGCCACCCGCATCTGGGACGCTTACCTGTTCCACAGCGTGCCCTATTACAGCCAGCACAAGGACGATGTCGAGTACGACCAGTTCAACGAGCTCGGCACGCCCGCCAGCCTCGGCTGCATCCGCCTGATGGTCAACGACGTCAAGTGGATCTATGACAACTGCGACATCGGCACCCGCGTCATCATCTACGACGACGCCGAGGACCCCGGCCCGATGGGCAAGCCCGGCACCATCTACACCGACCCCGCCGACGAGACCCTGCGCGGCTGGGACCCCACCGACCCCGACCCGGAAAACCCCTGGGACGACAAGTACCTGAGCGGCACCACCATCCGCAGCGAGGCCGCCTGGGACGAGTGGAACGCCGCCCAGGAGGACGGCCGCTGGAACACCAGCCTGACCCCCACCGACCTGCAGGGCTGGAGCACCGACTCCAGCGTGGAAGGCACGCGCGGGTAAAATTAAACAAAATGCAAGGCCCCTGCCGAAACGGCAGGGGCCTTTGCGCGCGCAGGGGCTGCGCCGCCTTATTCGCGCTGTGCTTTCTCCCGTTCGGGCAGCTGCGCGCCGACGATGGCGGCAAACATCAGCGCGCAGCCCGCCAGCTCGGGCGCGGACATCGTCTGGCGCAGCAGCAGCCACCCGGCCAGCGCGCTGAACACGCTCTCCAGGCACATCGCCATGCTGGCGATGGTCGGGTCCAGGTTCTGCTGCCCCACGATCTGCAGCGTGTAGCCCACGCCGCTGGACAGGATGCCGCAGTAGGCGATGGCCACCGCCGCCCCGGCCAGCTGTTCCACCGTCGGCTGCTCAAACAGCAGCATCCCGCCGGTGGAAAGCAGCGCCGTCACCAGAAACTCCACAAAGCTCAGCTGCACGCCGTCCAGCTGCGGCCCGAAATGCCCGACAAGCAAGATCTGCACCGCAAACAGCAGCGCGCACAGCAAAAGCTGCCATTCGCCGCCGGTCAGGGTAAGCGTATCCCGCCCGGCCAGGCACAAAAGGTACAGCCCGGCCACGCTCACGGCTACGCACACCCACAGCCTGGCCCCCGGCCGCCGCCCGGCCAGCAGCCCCAGCACCGGCACGATCACAACATACAGCGCGGTCAAAAAGCCCGCCTTGGCTGTGCTGGTGGAGCCGACGCCCATCTGCTGCGCCGCCGAAGCCGCAAACAGCGCCGCGCCGCACAGCGCCCCGCCCACGGCCAGCTTTTTGGGCGCCAGCCAGAACGGCACGCGCACACCGCGGCGGCGTTGGGCCGCGCGGCGCACGCCCAGCAGCCCCAGCAAAAACGCGCAGGCCAGCCAGCTGCGCGCGGCCAGGAAGGTGTACGCCCCCACATAGCCGCTGCCCACGCTCTGGGCCACGAACGCCACGCCCCAGATCAGCGCGCCCAGCACCAGCAGCAGCGTGTTGCGCAGCTGGACGCGGTCAAAACTTTTGTGTTCCATCGGAAAAATGCCCCTCTTTCTGCCTGCAGGCCGTAAAAAAGACCGCCCTCCCGCCGGGGAGGCGCGGTCTTTGCCGGTTGCGGGTGCTGCGCGTTACGCGCCTTCCTCGCTGGTGTCGATCGTCGTCAGTTCCTCGCTGCCGATGCCGGTCACGGTCATGCCGCCGGTGACATAGTACATGCCGGAGTCGTAGCTCACCGTCACCTTGTACATCTTGCCCGGGGTCAAGCCGCTGACCGTGTAGGTCGAGCAATCGCCGCCGGTCTCAAAATAGACCGTGGAGCCCGGCACATAGCTCGTCCGGGTCTGGTCGTCCGAAAGCTCCCACAGAGCGGCCTTGAACTGCAGGATGGTGGCCGATTCGGTCGTGCCGTAGGCGGTGATGGTCACGCTGTCGCCCGCCGCCACAAAGTAATCGGTGCTGCGGTTGGAGATGCCGTTGAACGCGATGTACAGCGTGTCGCCGTATACCTCGTTGGGGAAGCGGCTCTGCGTGTCCATCCCTTCGGGGAAGGTGATGCTGCCGCCCGGCGTGGCCAGCGTCTCCTCGGCTTCGTCGTCGCCGGTGTCCTCACTGCGCAGGCCCAGCAGGTCGGCCGCGCCCAGGATCATATTGCCCAGTATGTCTTTGGGGCTGCAGGCGGTCAGGCTCAGCGCCAGAACCAGCGCCAGCGAGGCCGTCGCAATGCGTTTTGCAAGTTTCATCTATGGACCCTCCATCGGGGAAAATCTTGTGAACTTATATATTATACCCGATTTTGCCGCCCCGCACAAGGCCCGCAGGCCAACTTGCCTGTAAAACTTGCAGGAAAAAGCGCGCCCGGCGCGCAGGTTTGTGCGGCGCCGGGCGCGTTTTTGGGTTTATGGCAGGGGACAGGGCGGGTTACTTCGCCTTCTTCTCCTCGTCCAGACGGTCGAGCAGGTCCCAGACGCCCAGCATGTACTGGATGCCCAGCGCACGGTCATACTTGCCGTAGCCGGGGCGGCAGGTGCCGGGGCCTTCCTCCCACAGCTGGCGGCCGTGGTCGGGGCGGATGTAGCCCTCAAAGCCGCAGTCATGGTAGGCGCGCAGGATCTCGATGATGCCGGTCTCGCCGCAGCAGTCGCGGTGGGCGGCCTCGCTGAAGTCGCCGTTGGGGAAGTGGTGGATGTTGCGGATGTGGGCGAACGCAATGCGGTCGCAGTGCTTGCGCACGATGTCGGCCACGTTGTTGTTGGGGTTGGCGTTCAGGCTGCCGGAGCACAGCGTCAGGCAGTTGTACGGGTCGTCCACCATCGACAGGAAGCGGTCGATGCTCTCGGCGTCGACCAGCAGGCGCGGCAGGCCGAAGATATCCCATGGCGGGTCGTCCATGTGGATGGCCATCTTGATGTCGCACTCGCGGCAGGTGGGCATCAGCGCTTCCAGGAAGTACTTCAGGTTGTCCCACAGTTTTTCCTTGGTGACGGGGGCGTAAGCCTTGAACAGCTCGTCCAGCTTGGCCATGCGCTCCGGCTCCCAGCCGGGGAAGGTCATGTGGTACTTTTCGGTAAAGCTCAGGATGTAGTCGGCCATGGCCTGGTAATCATCCTTGATCATGTCCTTCTGGTAGAACAGCGCGGTCGAACCGTCGCCGATCGGGTGGAACAGGTCGGTGCGGGTCCAGTCAAAGATCGGCATGAAGTTGTAGCAGATGACCTTGACGCCGAACTTGGACAGGTTGCGGATGCACTGCTTGTAGTTTTCGATCAGCTGGTCGCGGGTGGGCAGGCCGATCTTGATGTCGTCGTGCACGTTGACAGACTCGACAACGTCGGCGTTGAAGCCGTAGGATTCGATCTGGTCCACGACCTTCTTGATCTCGTTCTCTTCCCAGATCTCGCCGGGCATCTTGTCATGCAGCGCCCAGACGATGGTGGACACGCCGGGGATCTGCTTGATGTCCTGCAGCGTGACCGGATCGTTGCCCTCGCCATACCAGCGCCATCCCATTTGCATTGGCATAGTGTTTCCTCCTGTTGTTCAATATGTGTTCGCGGCGCGCAGCGCCGGAATTCCGGGGGATACGGTTCAGTTCAGCGCGTCGTGCAGCGTCTTGCGCACAGCGCCGGGGCCGGCCAGTTCGGCGACAAAGTAGCTCTCGATCTTGTCGGCCAGCGGGGTGGCGGTCAGATCGACGCCGAAGATGGAGGCGTTGTTCAGGATGCCCTTGAGCTGGCCCTGATAGGTCTCGGGCTTGCCGACTTCGATCCCGGCGAGCTTGGCCTGCAGTTCGTCCTTCAGCGGGTCGGCGCTGACCTCAAACGCCTTGCCCTCGTCGTCCACAGCCAGCAGGTAGCGCATCCAGCCGGCCAGCGCCAGCGGGATCGAAACCAGGCTGTTCAGGTCGCGGCCTTCGGCAATGTAGCTCTTGATGGTCTCGCCAAAGCGGATGCCCACCTTCTGGGAGGTATCGGTGGCGATGCGCTGCGGCGCGTCGGGCATGAACGGGTTGGGCAGGCGCTGCTCCACAACTTCGTCAATGAAGTCCTTGGGGTCCAGGATGCCGGGGTTGACCACGACCGGCAGGCCCTCGACATAGCCCAGGCGCTTGATGAGCGCGACGATGTCGGCGTCCTTCATCTCGTCGCAGATCAGCGTGTAGCCCAGCATGCAGCCGTACACGCTCATGGCGGTGTGCAGCGGGTTCAGGCAGGTGGTGACCTTCATGCGCTCGGTCTTGTTGACGGTGTCGCGGTCGGTCATGTAGACGCCGGCCTTTTCCAGCGGCGGGCGGCCGTTGGGGAACTTGTCCTCAATGACCAGGTACTGCGGGCGCTCGGCGTTGACAAACGCCGCAATGAAGGTGTTCTTGCTCGTGACGATGGGAGCCATGTCCTCGATGCCGTCCTTGGCCAGGCTCTCCTCCACGATCTTGTGCGGGCGCGGGGTGATCTTATCGATCATCGACCACGGGAAGGCGATCTTGCTCTCGTCGGTCAGGTAGTCGATGAAGTCCTGGCCGACATAGCCCTTCTCCAGCCAGGCCTTGGCGACGGCCATCACGCTGGACTGCAGCTTTTCGCCGTTGTGGCTGCAGTTGTCCATGCTGACCACAGCCAGCGGATACTTGCCGGCGTTGAAGCGCTCCAGCAGCATCGCGGCGACCAGGCTCATCGCATGGCGGGCCTTGGCGGGGCCTTCGTCAATGTCGGCCTGCACGACCGGCATCAGGCTGCCGTCGGGGCGGTAGATCGCGTAGCCCTTCTCGGTGATCGTGAAGGAGATCATCTGCAGGCTGGGGTCGGTGAAGATCTCGCGGAAGCGCGCCATCATCGCCGCGTCGGAGGAATCGGCCTTGAGCCCCTCGACCACGCTGCCGATGATCTCGCGGCTGGTGGTGCCGTCGGGGTTCAGCGTCACGTTCATGGTCAGGCAGTCATAGGGGGTGTAGATCTTGTCGATGATGTCGTAGTCGAAGGTGTCGGCCGCGATGATGCCCTTGTCGCTCTCGCCTTCGTTGAGCAGGCGCTGCTGCAGGGCGGCCACGAAGCCGCGGAAGATGTTGCCCGCGCCGAAGTGCACCCAGATCGGGTGCTCTTTGGTGGCGGCGATGACGGCCGGACGGTCAAAGGCCGGGACCTTGACGCCCAAAGCCTCCCATTCGGCCTTCTGGTTCAGGATGGATGCAGCGTTCATTTGCATAATGATACACACTCCTTATTATTGCCTTTTATGCTGGGGAACGGGCGGCCAGACACCGCCCGCTATACCCTTGAGCATGCCCGGGGCGTTCCGGCCCCTGTCATGCTCTTAGTATACACTGGCTTTTTTGCAACGAAAATTGAAGAGATTGCTTGAAAGCTTGTAAAAATTGCGATAGAATACGATCAGGCGCAACCCGCCGCCAAACAGGAAAGGGGGAAGGCGTTTGTCTGCCCAGTTTCAGCCCTACACGCGCCGCCAGACCATGATCGCCGGCGACTTCGAGGTCTACCGCTACCGCAGCACCTATATGAACGAAGTGGCGCTGCACCACCATGATTTTTACGAGATCTATCTGCTTCTGCGCGGGCAGGTCAGCTACACGGTGGAAAACCACCTGTACCGGATGCGCCCCGGCGATATCATGCTGGTCAGCCCGCTGGAGCTGCACCAGGCGCGTATCATGACCGATGCCGAGCCGTATGAGCGCATCGTGCTGTGGGCCGCGCGCGCCTACCTGGAGAGCCTGTCCAGCCCCCGCACCAGCCTCACGCGCTGTTTTGACACCACGGTGCCCGGCCACACCAACCTGCTGCGGCTGCCCGGCGCGGGCAGCGCCGAGATGCGCCGCCGCCTGGAACGCCTGGGCGAACTGCACCAGCAGGACGCTTACGGCAGCGACCTGCTCGCCGCCGGCTGCCTGGTCGAGCTGCTTGTGGAGCTCAACCGCGCCGCCGCCGAGCGCCGCGGCCAGCAGACGGCCGACTGCTCGACCGACCAGGTCGTCGACGCGGTGGTCAGCTACATCAACGAACACTACAACGAGCCGCTGACGCTGGACTTGCTGGCAGAGAAATTTTTCATCAGCAAGTACCACCTGCTGCGCAAATTTGACGCCCAGATGGGCACGACGGTGCACCGCTATATCCTGCAAAAACGGCTGCTGATCGCCAAACAGCTGCTGGCGGGCGGCGTGGCCCCCAGCGAAGCCTGCGGCTACTGCGGCTTTGGCGACTACGCCAATTTTTACCGCGCCTTCCGCAGCGAATACGGCGCCACGCCGCGGCAATATGCCCAAAGCGTACAGAAAATCGGGTAAAAAAACTGTGCGGTTCGCATTAGAGCCATTATAGCATGTTTTGCGCCGCCCTGCAAGCAAAAACACGGCTGCGCAGGCCCTTTTGCCGCCCCTTTTGCCGCCGCGGTAAAAAAAGTTGCACGGCGCTGACTTTTGCGGCGGGCGCTTTTGTGGGCAGAAAGCACAAAACGCAGGCAAGTTAGGCTTGAATAACCGCCCGGCTGGGTGCTACAATAGGGAAAACGCGGGGCCCGCCCCGCGTACCAACCGGCGTTTACCGTGCAGAGCGGCGGCGGGGGAATAAAAACCGCACGGAGATAAGGAGTTTCACCATGGCTCATACCGTTTCCAGCGAGTGCGTTGCTTGCGGCGCTTGCGTTGACACCTGCCCGGTCGGTGCCATCAGCATGGCCGACAAGGCTGTTGTGGACGCTTCTGCCTGCGTCGATTGCGGCGCCTGCGAGGGCGTCTGCCCCACCGGCGCGATCCAGCCGGAATAATTTTTCGGAACGCGAAAAACAAAACCCCGCCGTGCGTTGGCACGGCGGGGCTTTTGCTTTGTGTTTTTCTCTATGCTTTTTGGCGGGGCTTTACATGAACCAGAACCCGCTGTAATCGTACTTGAAGGTGCGGTAATTCTGCATTGTGCACTCGTAGGCATACTCGCGGATCAGCGCGCCGCTCTCGTCGTATTCGCCGAACACCATCGAGATGCCGCTGTTGACCACCCAGTTCCCGCCGCTCAGCGGCGTGCCGTTGGACACGATGGAGGAATACGGCACGTCGAAGGAGGATTCCAGCGCAAACGTGCGTGCGTTCTCGTCGATCTTGTACACATACACCTGGCTCTTCTCCTCGCCGGTGCCGTACAGGTCGGTGCCGACGCTTTCGGCCAGCTCCGGCTCGTAGCCGTCGCGCGTGTTCAGCGACCAGTAGTTGTTGTTGTACAGGATCAGCTCGTACACGCCGGCCGTGCCGCTCTCGTCCGCGTGCCAGAACTCAACGCAGTGCTGGCCGTACTGCGGCACAAAGTCGTTCTCCGGCGCAAGGCACAGTTCGGCATAGGGCGTGTCGGCCCAGAACCGCTCGTCCCCGGCCAGCCAGTCGGGTTCGGGGGCGGTGTGGATGTTCTTGACCTTGATGATGGTCGAAGTCTCGCGCGAGGAGACGATCAGGCTGTCGTCCGCCTCCATGTACTGCAGGCTGTTTAAGTGAATCCAGTCCCACTCGCCCGCCTGCCAGAAGAAATCGTCGGTGGCCGAAACCGGGCGGGTCATCTCAAAGTAGCCGGAGAGCACCTCGGTGAAATCGAGCAGCTCGGTCACTTCGCCGGTCGCAAGGTCGATCGAAAGGACTTTGTCCTCCACCGTCTCGCCCTCGGCGTCCTCGGCCAGGGCCAGCAGCTCGCCGTCCTGCCCGAAGCCGATGTCGTGGTGCAGCTCGTAGCCGTCCAGCTCATACACCTGCACGACCTGCCCCAGCCCGTCGATGCGCGCGAGCTTGGTCGAGGATACGCAGGTGATGATGTCGTTTTCATACGGAAGCACACGGTCCAGGCCGTAGCCTTCCAGCACCATCTCATAGCGCAGGATACCGGCATTGTCGTACATGAAGCCGTAGCCCAGGTAGCCGTTGACGCGCATCATGGTGAAAAGCCCGTCGGACAGCGCCGCCCCGGAGCTGCCGTCGGTGGTTTCCAGCGCCGTGTCATAGCCGGATTCGGGCTCGGGCATCGTCACGGTGAAACGCACGGTCTGGCGCAGGTTGCCCCAGGAACCCAGGATCTCCAGCGTCACTTCGTTGGTCTCGCCCGGCACCAGGCCGATCAGCTGCAGTTCGTGCACGCGGCTGTGGGTCTGGCCGCTCGCGTCGGCGGCGACGGCGGTGAAATCGGGGATGCTCTCATCCTCCACATGCACGGTGTAGCGCACGCGGGTGGCCACGTCGGTCGTGAAATACAGGTACAGCCCGTTGCTGCCGGTGCCGAACGGGTTGACCACCGCCAGCGGGTTGTTGGCCGTCCAGGCCGTCGTGCCGTCCTTGAGCGTCTGCAGCGCCGCATACAGCCGCTGCTGCACGCCGGTATCGTAGAAGGTGAAACCCTCCTCCTCAAGGTCGTCCGGCACCAGGTACAGCGCGCGCAGGCCGCCTTCGCCCAGGTCGGCCTCGGCGTATTCGATGCGCTGCTCGTCGTTGCGGCCGATCACCTCGCCCGCGTCGATCTCCCACTCGCTGCGCACCACACTCTCCTGCGCGGTGAACAGCTTGGACACGCCCAGCACCACGAACGGCGTGGCGACAGCCAGCACCGCCACCACGGCCAGCACGATCAGCGGCCATTTCTTTTTGCGGGGGTTCTGTGTGGTTGGTTCCATTTTGCTCACAAGCTCCTTTTGCTCGGCCGCCTGCCCGGCGGCCAGACAAATGTCAGCTGTAATTGATCACGATCAGCACCGCGCCCAGCACGGTCAGCACCGCGCCGGTCATGCGGTTGAGCAGCAGCGTACTGGCCCGGTTGGCAATGCGCGCGGCCACCTGGGCCCAGCCCAGCGTGAACACGATGCACAAAAGCAGGATATCCAGCCGCGGGCTGGAACCCAGCGCAAAGTGGCTGGCCGCGCCGGTCAGCGCCGAGAAGGTCATGATGAACACGCTTGTGCCCACGGCGGTCTTGAGCTCATACCCCAGCACCGAGGTCAGCACCAGCAGCATCATCATGCCGCCGCCCGCGCCGAAGAACCCGCAGATCAGCCCGATCACGGTGCCGCCCGCCACGCCCTTGACAACGCGCACGGCCAGCGATTCGCCCTCCAACGTGCGCCGGGTCGAAGTCACGGGGATGAACAGGAATTTGAGCCCCAGCACCAGCAGCATCAATACCGAGGTGTCGCCCAGCGTCGTGCTGGGGACCAGCGTCGAAAGCCAGCTGCCCACCGTCGTCATGACCAGCACGCTGACCATCATCACCAGCCCGTTGCGGATGTCGATGCAGCGGTTTTTGGCGTAGGTCCAGGCGCTGGCGGCGCTGGCCAGCACGTCGCTGGCCAAAGCGATGCCGATGGCGCTGTAGGCGTCCACATGCAAAAACGTCACCAGCATCGGCGTGATGACCGTCGCGGCGCTCATGCCCGCAAACCCGGTGCCGATGCCGGCCCCGGCCCCGGCCAGGAAACAGATCCAGACTTCGTATAAGTATTCGTTCAAACGGTCGGGCCTCCCAGGGCGCCTGGCGGCGCCCCAAAATCGCAGTACGGCCCGCCGCCGGGCGGCGGGCGATACATAACCATACTATACCACAAACGCCCGCCCTTGCAAAGCCTTTTTGCGGGGGAAAAGTGCGCGTTATGTGTGGAAAAACATTGAATATTTTGTGAACCGTGTGCACTTGACGCCGCCGCCCGCGCACGTTAAGATGGAAGACGGCGGGCGGTTTGCGGCCCGCCGCGATTTTATGTGTTTTGCAGGAGGCTTTCCCCCATGCCCGCGACATCCCTGTTTGATACCGCCACGCTGCGCGGCCAGCTCGGCGCGGTCGTGCGCCTGAGCATCCCGGCCGTGCTCGCGCAGCTTTCTTCCACCGCCATGCAGTATATCGACGCCACCATGGTCGGCAGTCTCGGGGCCAACGCTTCGGCGGCCATCGGCCTGGTGGCCAGCACCACCTGGCTGCTGGGCGGGCTGTGCTCGGCCGCGGCCACCGGCTTTTCGGTGCAGGTGGCCCACCGCATCGGCGCGGGGGACGACGCGCGCGCCCGCGCCGTCGTGCGGCAGGCCGCCGTCTTTTCGCTGTGGTTCGGGCTGCTGCTCGCGGCCCTCGGCGTCGCCATCAGCGCCCCGCTGCCGGTCTGGCTCGGCGGCGCGGCGGACATCCGCCCCGACGCCGCGGCCTATTTCTTCATCTATGCCTGCGCGCTGCCCGCGCTGCTTGTACAGCAGATGTTCGGCATGATCCTGCAGTGCAGCGGCGATATGCGCACGCCCAGCGTTCTCAATGTGCTTATGTGCGTGCTGGACGTCATTTTCAACGCCTTTCTGATTTTCCCCGGCTTTTCCCTGGGGCCGGTGCGCCTGCCCGGCGCGGGGATGGGCGTGGCCGGCGCGGCGCTGGGCACGGCGCTGGCGCAGGCCGTGGTCGCGCTGCTCATGCTGTGGACCGTGCTGTTCCGGGCCCCGCGCCTGCGCCATGTGGGCGGCAGCTGGCGGCCGGACGCCGCCTGCCTGCGCACGGCTGCGCGCATCGCCATCCCGGCGGCGGTCGAGCGCGTCACCTTGAGCGCCGCGCAGATCGCGGCCACCCGCATCGTCTCGCCGCTGGGCACCATCGCCGTTGCGGCCAACTCGCTGGCCGTCACGGCCGAAAGCCTGTGCTACATGCCGGGCTACGGCATCTCGGCCGCGGCCACCACGCTGGTCGGCCAGAGCCTTGGCGCAGGGCATAAGGGCCGCGCCAGGCGCTTCGCCTGGCTGTCCACGGCGCTGGGCATGGCGGTCATGGGCCTGACGGCCGTTTTGATGTACGCCGGCGCGCCGTGGCTGTTCCGCATCCTCACGCCGGACGCCACCGTGCGCGCGCTGGGCGTGCAGGTGCTGCGCATCGAAGCCTTTGCCGAACCGCTGTTCGCGGCCTCCATCGTGGCGGCGGGCGCGCTGCGCGGCGCGGGCGACACGCTGGTGCCCAGCGTCCTCAACCTCGTCAGCATGTGGGGCGTGCGCATCACGCTGGCGGCGGTGCTGGCCCCGCGGTTCGGTTTGCCCGGCGTGTGGTTCGCCATGTGCTTTGAGCTGTGCGTGCGCGGCGTGCTGTTCCTTGTGCGCCTGCTGCGCGGCCGCTGGCTGCAAAAAGCCCGCCTGTAATTGCTGAAAACAGGTGACTTTCGCCCTCTTTCATGGTAGAATAAAACCAACTGAAACAGAAAAAACGCAGCAGAAGGAGGGCGGCCCCATGAATTATACTGAAGAAGAACTGCGCTATCTGCGCGTACTTTCCCAGCAGTTCCCCACCATTGCGGCGGCGGCCAGCGAGATCATCCGCATCGAGGCCATCACCCGCCTGCCCAAAGGCACCGAGCATTTCATGAGCGATCTGCACGGCGAGAACGAGGCGTTTTTGCACATCCTCAACAGCGCCTCCGGCGTTATCCGTGAAAAGATCGACCAGGTCCTGGGCGAGGACGTCCCCGCCGCCGAGCGCGCCGAACTGGCCACGCTCGTGTACTACCCCGTGCAGAAGCTGCCCGAGCTCAAGGCTGCGCAGCAGGACCTGGGCGCGTGGTACCGCAAAACGCTTTTGCGGCTGATCGAAGTCTGCCGCCTGGTTTCCAGCAAGCACACGCGCGCCCATGTGCGCCGCTGCCTGCCCAAGAGCTGCGCCTATATCCTGGACGAACTTCTGCACGCCCACTTTGAGGACCACGACAAAGACCTCTACTACGGCCAGATCATCGAAAGCATCCTGCGCTACGACCGCGCCGACGCCTACATCACCCGCTTCTGCCAGGTCATCAAGCACCTGGCGGTGGACACGCTGCACATCATCGGCGATCTGTTCGACCGCGGCCCGCGGCCGGACCTGATTTTAGACCAGCTCATGGCCCACCACGACGTCGACATCCAGTGGGGCAACCACGACGTTGTGTGGATGGGTGCGGCCGCGGGCAGCCCGGTGTGCATCTTCACGGTGCTCAAAACCTCGCTGGCTTACGGCAACCTTGATCTGATCGAGACCGGCTACGGCATCAGCCTGCGCGGGCTGGAGCGCCTGGCCAGCAGCGTTTACGGCGGCGAACAGGCCGAGCGCTGGGTGCCCCACCTGGACCCGCGCGTGCACGAGAACGCCGCCGCCCAGCGCCGCAACGCGGGCATGCACAAGGCGGTCACGCTGCTGCTGTTCAAGCTCGAAGCGCAGGTCATCGCCCGCAACCCGGATTTCGGCATGCAGGGGCGGGACTATCTCAACCAGATCGACTACGCCGCGGGCACCGTGCGCTGCGGCGGCAAGGTCTATCCGCTGCTGGAAAACGATTTCCCCACCGTCGACCCGGCCGACCCCACCGCCCTGACCGCGGAGGAACAGGAGCTAGTCGACGGGCTGGTCCGGGCGTTCACCCAGAGCGAACGCCTGCAGCGGCACATCCGTTTCCTGTATGCGCGCGGCGCGGTGTACAAGGTCATGAACGGCAACCTGCTGTTCCACGGCGCGGTGCCGATGACCGAGGACGGCGCTTTTGCGGAGGAGACCTTCGAGGGCCGCACCTACAGCGGCCGCGCGCTGTTCGATTACTGCGACCGCCGCGCGCGCGACGGTTACTTTGCCCCGGTGGGCAGCCATGCGCGCCAGGCCGGGCAGGACTTTTTGTGGTATTTGTGGTGCGGCTCGCTCTCGCCGATCTTCGGCCGCAGCGCCATGACCACCTTCGAGCGGCTGTATATCGCCGACCCCGCCACCCACGCCGAGATCAAAAACCCCTATTACCGCCTGGTCAGCGGGCCGGATTCCGCCTGGGCGGCCGTGCGCATCCTGGCCGAATTCGGCCTTGAGGGCGAAAACTGCCACATCCTCAACGGCCATGTGCCGGTGCGCGCGGTCGAAGGCGAGGACCCGGTCAAGGCGGGCGGCCGCCTGGTCGTCATCGACGGCGGCTTCTGCCGCGCCTACCACCGGCGCACCGGCATTGCCGGGTACACGCTGGTGTACAGCAGCCACGGCCTGACGCTGCGCACCCACCAGCCGTTTGAGAGTACGGCCGCCGCCATCCGCGACGACGAGGACATCGTCTCCAAAACGCGCGCGATCTACACCGCGCCGCGCCGCATCCTTGTGCTGGACACCGACGAAGGCCGCGAGCTGCAGAAGATGATCGGCGACCTGCGCCGCCTTGTCGACGCCTACCGCACCGGCCTGCTGCCGCAGGAAAACAGCCTTTGAGCCGCGCCGGGAAGGGAACTTTTATGCAACTGCCTGATTTGAACGCGATCCCGCGCACGCTGCTGATCGTGGACGACGACGAGATCAACCGCGGCCTGCTGGCGGCCATCTTTTCCGATTTGTACACGATCCGCGAAGCCGCCGGCGGCGCCGAAGCGCTGCAGATCATCGAAGCGGCCGAAGGGGCGCTGTGCGCCGTGCTGCTCGATGTGATGATGCCCGATATCGACGGCATCGAGCTGCTGCGCCGCCTGCAACCGCGGGGCGTGCCGCAGCGCCTGCCGGTCTTTCTCATCACGGCCGAAGCCAGCGACGCCGTCATGCGCGAAGGGTACGACCTCGGCGTTATGGACGTCATCAGCAAGCCGGTCATGCCGTACATCGTGCGGCGGCGGGTGCAGTCGGTCGTGGAACTGTTCGACGCGCGTAAACGCCTGAGCCGCACCGTGGAGCGCCAGCAGGACGAACTGCTGCGCCGCGCGCAGCAGATCCTGGAGCTCAACCTCGGCATGATCGAGGCGCTCTCCACCGCCATCGAGTTCCGCGACGGCGAATCGGGCGAGCATGTCCGCCGCATCCACGACATCACGGCGCTGCTGTTCAGCCGCACCGATCTGGGCGCCGGGCTGAGCAGCGAGGAGATCGAATGGATCGCGCTGGCGTCCATCATGCACGATGTCGGCAAGATCGCCATCCCGGACGCCATCCTCAACAAACCCGGCAAGCTCACGCCGGAAGAGTTCGAGATCATGAAGACCCACACGCTGCGCGGGGCCGAGCTGCTCGAAAGTATCCCGCAGCTGCGCGCAAGCGGCGCGTACCGCTACGCTTACGACATCGCCCGCCACCACCACGAGCGCTGGGACGGCCGCGGCTACCCGGACGGCCTCAAGGGCGACGAGATCAGCCCCTGGGCGCAGGTCGTCGCCCTGGCCGATGTATACGACGCGCTCAGCTGCAAGCGCGTTTACAAGGACGCGTTCGACCGCGATACCGTGCTGCGCATGATCTGTACCGGCCAGTGCGGCGCGTTCGCCCCGCGCCTGCTGGAAAGTTTCCTCGCGGTGGAACCGCAGCTGCACCGCCTGTACGAAACCGGCAAAACACCGTGATTTTCAGGGAGGCCGCCTCATGGACGAAAAACGCAAGGCCCGCCTGCAGGCGGGCGGCATTGATGTGGACAGCGCGCTTGCGCGCATGATGGGCAGCGAGGCACTGCTCGAACGCTTTCTTGGCAAATTCCCGGATGATCTGAACTACCCGGCCCTGTGCGGGGCCATCGCCGCGCAGGACGCCGAAGGCGCGCTGCGGGCCGCGCACACGCTCAAGGGCGTGTGCGGCAACCTTTCCATGACCGAGCTGTTTAACCAGCTCACGGCCCAGGTGGCCGAATTCCGCGCCGGCGACTGGGACGCCGCCGCCGCGCGCATGCCGACCATCGCCGCCGCCTATGACCGCGCCGTTGCCGCCATCCGCGGCGAAGCGTAAAACCGCCCCGCCCAAGGGGCTGCCTACGCAGGAGGAACGCCATGTTCACCGCACAAGAGCAGCAAAAGCTGCGCGAGATCGACGCCGTCATCGCGCGCGGCCCGTATCAGGACAGTTGGGACTCGCTGCAGAACTACCGCCCGCCGCGCTGGTTCTGCGACGCCAAGTTCGGCATCTTCATCCATTGGGGCGCCTACGCCGTGCCGGCCTTTGAAAACGAATGGTACCCCCGCAACATGTACATCCAGGGCAGCCCGGCCTATGAACATCATGTAAAGACCTGGGGCCCGCACAGGGATTTTGGCTACAAAGATTTTATCCCCAGGTTCCGGGCCGAAAACTTTGACCCCGCCGCCTGGGCCGACCTGTTCGTGCAGGCGGGCGCGCGCTATGTCGTGCCGGTGGCCGAGCACCACGACGGCTTCCAGATGTATAAAAGCGAGCTTTCGCACTGGAACGCCGCCGAGATGGGCCCGCGCCGCGATGTGCTGGGCGAACTGAGCGCCGCGTTTGCCCGCCGCGGCCTTGTGGGCGGCGCGTCGTCCCACCGGGTCGAGCACTGGTTCTTTATGGGCCACGGCAAGGAGTTTGACAGCGACATCCGTGAGCCGCTGCGGCGCGGCGATCTCTACTGGCCCGCCATGCCCGAACCGGCCGATATCCAGGACCTGGACGGCCAGCCTGCCCCCGGCACGGAATTTTTGCAGGACTGGCTGCTGCGCACCTGCGAGATCGTCGACCGCTACCGCCCGCGGCTGCTCTACTTTGACTGGTGGGTGCAGCACCGGGCCGTGCGCCCCTGGCTGCGCAAGTTTGCAGCCTATTATTATAACCGCGCGGCCGAATGGGGGCAGGAGGCCGTCATCTGCTACAAGCACGACGCCTTCCCGTTCGGGACGGCCGTCGTCGATATCGAGCGCGGCCAGTTCGCCGGCGTTCAGCCCTTCCACTGGCAGACCGACGAGGCCGTGGCGCTCAACTCCTGGTGCTATACCCCCGGCAACCAGTACCGCCCGGCGGCCGAAATTTTGCAGGACCTTGTCGACATCGTCAGCAAAAACGGCAACCTGCTGCTCAACATCGGCCCCAAAGCGGACGGGACCATCCCGGAACAGGACGCCGCCATCCTGCGCGAGATGGGCGCCTGGCTGCGGCAAAACGGCGAAGCCATCTACGGCAGCGGGGTCTGGCGCCTCTACGGCGAAGGCCCGACCCAAATCACCGAGGGCGAATTTGCGGACGCCATCAAGAAAAACTTCACCGCCGCCGATGTGCGCTACACGGTGGGGCACGGCAACATTTACGCCATCGCCCTGCGCGGCGCGGCGGACGGGGTCTATACCTTCCCGGCGCTGGGCGCGCGCGGCGAAACGCACAGGCCGTTTTATGACGGCATCGTGACGGCGGTCGAAGCCCTCGCCGCCCCGGACGCCGTGCAGAGCTGGCAGCGCACGCCGCAGGGGCTTGTCGTGCGCACGCGCGGCCTCGGCGGCGACGCCCCGGTCGCTTTCCGCGTGCGCCAGCTTTGACGCAGGCGGCAGATACAAAAAAACGGCGCGGGCCGGGTCCCCTTGAAACAGGGACCCGGCCCGCGCTTTTCTGCACCTGCCGCCGCGGCGCGTTTTACCCGTTCAGGCTGAACAGCGCCTGGTTGCGCCGCGCATGGGTGCCGATGTTGTTGTATTCCAGTGCGAAATACCCGTGCACCCACTCGTCCAGCGCGGCGTCCTCGCCAAACTCGCGCGTTACGCCTGCGGCGTCCATATAGTCGTTGCCCGCCGTGTACACCGGCGCATATTCGCGCATCGCCAGCAGGTAGCGGTAGAACGGCGTCAGCGGCAGGCCCGCCTGCTCGGCCACCACCGGGGCCAGCGTGCACATGTCGATGCGGTTCAGCGGGTCGGTCTCGCTGGTCTGCCCGGCGTTTTCCAGCGGGTAGTTGGCCCAGATGATGTACGGCGTGCTGCGCTCCAAAAGCTGCAGGTCGTTCTCCGGTGCAATGCTCTTGTCCGCCACATGGCTGACAAAGCTGGGCGCATGGTCGCCCGCCATCGCCACGATCACCTTGCGCCCGGTCTGCTCGTAGACTTCGGTGAAATACTCGGTCAGCTCGGCAAAGGCGCGGTCGGTCATGTACATGCAGGACAGATACTCGTCCATCAGCTCGTCGTACTCGCCGTAGTCGGTCGCGGCGTGCACCAGGTCCAGGCTCGCGTCGTTCATGTCATAGTCGCCGTGGCTCTGGATGCTCACAAGGAACCCGAAGCGCGGCTGGTCCTCCGGCATTGCCTCGTACAGCGCGGCAAAGTCGCGGTAGCTTGCGCTGTCGGTCTGGTAGGGGCGGTTGCCGTAATATTCTTCGGTGGGGAAGCTGTCCTCAAAATACACCTCGTCAAAGCCGAGCGCCAGCCAGGCGCTGTTGCGCCGGTAGTTGGAGTTGGTATACGGGTGCGCCGCGATCGAAGCGTAGCCCAGCTCGTCCAGATAGCTGACAATGCTGTTCGCGCCGTACAGGTTCAGCCAGTTGAACGGCGTGATGCTCGGCATCAGCATCAGCGAGTTGGAGGACAGCATCTCGTACTCGCTCGAGTTGGTGCCGCCGCCCACATGCGGGCTGACCGTGTGGCCGTAGATGCTGTTGGGCAGGTTTTTGGTCACGGCCATCACGTCAGCGTCGGCCTGGGTGTCGGTCACAAGGTCGAAGTCATAAAAGCTCTCGGACAGAATCAGGATGATGTCGGGGTACTCCTGTTCGTCCACCGTGGCCACGGCCGGGGTGTAGCCGTCGGCTTTGGCGGCCGCGGCGGCCGCGGCGTCGTCGGTATAATTTTCCGGCTGGATGATCGGGTTCATCAGCAGCCCGGCCGATTCGATCGTGCCGGCCAGATAGCCGTAGGTGTAATAGGTGTTCTGCCAGGCCCAGCCGTAGGTGCTCTTCGGCTTGATTGCAAACGGCGCAAAATAGCCGGCATACAAAATGACGAACATGCCCGCCGCGCACCCGGCCCAGCGGCCGAGCCGCCGCTTCCAGCCGATGCGCGGGGCTTTTTGGCGGCCGAACTGCAAAAAGTGCTGCGCCGCGGCCACCGCCAGCACCGGCAGGAACAGCAGCCCGATCGTCACGACCTGCCGCGTGACGCGCAGTGTGTAGCTGCCCATGACCTCGGCCGCCGTGGCAATGTTCAAAATGTCCTGCGGCATCAGCGCCGTGCCGTGCAGATCGCGCGTGTAGTGGTTGACCAGCGCCAGCACCGTGAACAGCAGGCCGGACAGCCCGGTCGACAGCGCCCAGCGCCCGCTCAGCGCAAACAGCAAAAGCGTCAGGCAGAACGCGGTCAGCGCGTTGAGCGGCGCATACAGCGGCCACTGCCCGGCCAGAAAGTCCGGCGTCACGCCGTCCGAAAGCTCCAGCTGGTAGCGCGCAATGAACGCGGCCGCCACAGCCAGCGCAAAGGGTAAAAAGCGGCGCAGCCAAAAATCCCGGCTGCGCAGGGTGTTCAAAAATCGCTGCATAGGGTGTGTACTTCCTTTTTTATAAACCAGATGTGTGCGTTCTTACCGGGCTGCAGCCCGGAAACAATACACTATTATAGCAACCCGGCCCGCCGCGCGCAAGGCCGCCGCGCGCGTTTTTGCCGGGCGGGCATATCATTTTGCCGCGGCGTATGCTATAATGGCAGGGATGCAAAGGAGGCAACCCCCATGAAGATCCCCGCAAAAGGCTTTACCCACGGCGGCAAGTTCCATGCCGACGATGTTTTTTCCACCGCCCTGCTGCAGACCGTGCGCCCCGATATCCAGATCACGCGCGGCTTTTCCGTGCCCGATGATTTCGAGGGCATCGTCTACGACATTGGCGGCGGCATGTTCGACCACCACAGCGAGCCGCGCGACACCCGCCCCAACGGCGTGCCCTATGCGGCGTTCGGCCTGCTGTGGCGCGTGCTCGGCGCGCGCCTTGTGGGCGAACACCAGGCCCGCCTGCTGGATGAAAACTTTGTCCAGCCGCTCGACCTCAACGACAACACCGGCGAGCCCAACTCGCTGGCCGAAGCCATCGGCAGCTTCAACCCGCTCTGGGATTCCAAGGACGACCCCGACGCCTGCTTCTGGCGCGCCGTGGCGGTCGCGCGGCAGATTTTGGACAATGAGATCGCCGCGGCCAACGCCGTCAACCGCGCCGACGAGACCGTGCAGCGCGCCTACCGCAGCGCAAAGGACGGCATTGTCGTGCTGCCTGCCTACATGCCGTGGAAAAACGGACTGTACCGCACCGACGCGCTGTTCGTCGTTTACCCCAGCCAGCGCGGCGGCTACAGCGCCCAGTGCGTGACCGATTACAAGACCCGCCGCAGCAAGGTTCCGTTCCCGCCCGCCTGGGCCGGCCAGCCGGAGGAGGTCCTGCGCGAGCGCAGCGGCCTGGGCCTGCGCTTTTGCCACCCCAGCCGCTTCCTTGTCACGGCCGACGACAAACAGACCGCGATCGAAGCCTGCCGCCGCGCGCTGCGCGCCGCCGGAAAGCCGGTGAGCGAATGAGCGCCCCCGGCCCGGCGGAACGCCCCCTGCGCCTGGGGCCTGCGCCTTCGCGGGCCGAAGACCAGGCCCCCACGCCGCCCGCCGCCTGGGCGTACCTTGTGCGCTGCGCGGACGGCAGCCTCTATGCGGGCTGGACCAGCGACCTGGCCCGCCGCCTGCGGCGCCACCGCAGCGGGCAGGGCGCGCGCTACACGCGCATGCGCGGGGCCGTGCAGCTGGCCTATGCGCGCCGCTGCGAAAACAAGAGCGAAGCACTGCGCGCCGAAGCCGCCCTCAAACGGCTGCCGAAAGCGGAAAAAGAGGCCCTGGCCGCCCGCTGGGGGGCCGAGCAGGCCGTGACGGTCCGCCCCGGCGACGTGCGCGACGCCCCGGCCGTCAACGCGCTGTACAACTGGTATGTGCGCCATTCGACCGCGACCTTCCAGTATGCGCCCGCAACGCTGGCCGAGACCGAGCAGACCATCCGCGCGGCGCTGGACACCGGGCCGTTCCTGCTGGCCGAAAACGCGGCCGGGCAGCTGTGCGGCTATGCCTGCGCCCACCCGCTCCACCCGCGCGAGGCGTACGCCTGGTGCGTGGAGACCACGATCTACTGCGCGCCCGACTGCGTGGGGCAGGGGGTCGGCCGGCGGCTGTACACGCCGCTGCTGGAGCTGCTGCGCCGCCAGGGCTACTGTGCGGCCGCGGCGCTCGTCGCGCACCCCAACCCGGGCAGCGAGGCGTTCCACAAGGCGATGGGCTTCCGCAGCATCGGGCGGCAGCCGCGCTGCGGCTACAAGTTCGGCCGCTGGCTCGACTTGCAGACCTGGTGGCTCGACCTGCGCCCCGGCGAAGCCCCGCCCGCCCCGGTGCGCCGCCAGCTGCCCGCCGAAGAAACCGCCGCCGTGCTGGCTTCGTGTACATTATAAGTGCGAGGGTGTTGCACAAACCGCCCGTGCGTGTTGGGCGCTATCGGCAAAATGCGGTGCATGGGCCGGTCACTTTTGTGCAAGCCGACAAATGCGCGCCCGGGACCCTCCGGCGTATTGACAAATCGGCGGGCGGGTGTATAATTACATCGTATTTTTTACCTAAATAAATTTAGGTAAAACGCGGCGGCGCCCGGTCCGTCCGGGCGGCCGCCATCATACTGACTGGAAAAGGAGAATTCCCCATGACTTTTGAAGAACTGAAAGACATTATTGTGGATACCCTGAGCTGCGACGCTGACAAGGTCACGATGGAGGCCAGCCTGGCCGACGACCTGCAGGCCGACAGCCTCGACGCTGTCGAGCTGAACATGGCCATCGAGGAAGCCTGCGGCGTTTCCATCCCCGACGAAGAGCTGCCCAACATGAAGACCGTCGGCGATATCTTCAACTACGTCACCAATAACGGCTGATCTGTTCAGCCAAAAGCGCGCGGCCGCCGTGTCCTGCCGGGAAACCGGCAGGGCCCGGCGGCCGTGTACAAAGAAGAGGAGGACCCCTGGCAATGAATGTTGGCAAGATCTTTTCCGCTGGCTCCCAGGAGCGGGTGTTCCAGCTGAAAGCCAAGCGGGACGCCGGTATCGACACCCCGCGCTGGCAGGAACCGCAGTTCCTGACCTGTAAAAAGTGTGAGCGCCGCGCCACGCGGCAGGTGTGGGCCAAAAGCCTGTATGTCTGCCCCAACTGCGGCCACCACCAGCCCATCGGCGGCTATTACCGCCTGAGCCTGGTGCTGGACCACGGCACTTTTAAGGAGCTGGACGCCGAGATCGACGCCAAGGACGTGCTGGAGTTCCCCGGCTACCCCGAAAAGCTCGGCGCGCAGAAAGCCAAGACCGGCCTGCAGGAAGCGGTCGTCACCGCCACCGGCAAGATCGGCGGCATCCCGGCCGTCGTCGCCGTCATGGATAGCCGCTTCTTCATGGCCAGCATGGGCACCGCCGTGGGCGAAAAGATCACCCGCGCGGTCGAGTATGCCACCGCCAAGCACCTGCCGCTCATCATCTTTTCGGCCAGCGGCGGCGCGCGCATGCAGGAGGGCATCTTCTCCCTCATGCAGATGGCCAAGACCAGCGCCGCCATCCAGCGCTTTTCGCAGCGCGGCGGGCTGTACATCAGCTGCCTGACCCACCCCACCACCGGCGGCGTCACGGCCAGCTTTGCGTCTTTGGGCGATATCATGCTGGCGGAGCCCGGCGCGCTCATCGGCTTTGCCGGGCCGCGCGTCATTGAGCAGACCATCGGCGAAAAGCTGCCCAAGGGCTTCCAGACGGCGGAGTTCCAGACCACCCACGGCTTTGTGGACCAGGTCGTGCCCCGCGCAGAGCTCAAACGCACACTGGCGCTGCTGCTGCAGCTGCACACGCAAGGGAGGAAACACGGCGCATGATCAAGGATACACTGAAAGAGATCGAGGCGCTGGACGCCCGCATCAACGAGCTGCGCAGCAGCGAACCGGCCCCCGCCGCCGACCCCGAGGACGAGCTGCTCGGCAGCGATTCGGTCGGCCCCGCGCCGGACGGCGAATTTGCCGGGGCGGGCGCGCTGGCTGAACTGGAAGCCCAGCGCAGCGAGCTGCTGGACCAGTGCGCCGACCTGACCGCGGCCGACCGCGTCTTCCTGGCCCGCCACCCCAACCGCCCGCACATCGACGAGTATATCGCCACGCTGTTCACCGATTTCTTTGAGCAGCGCGGCGACCGCGGCTGCGGCGACGACCCCAGCATCCTGGGCGGCATCGCCCGCTACAAGGGCATGCCGGTCACGGTCATCGGCCACCGCAAGGGCGGCACGCTGGAAGAAAACATGCGCTACAACTTCGGCATGCCCGAACCCGAGGGCTACCGCAAGGCGCTGCGCCTGATGAAGCAGGCCGAAAAGTTCGGCCGCCCGATCATCACCTTCATCGACACCCCCGGCGCGTACCCCGGCAAGCAGGCCGAGGAGCACGGCCAGGGCGAGGCCATCGCCCGCAACCTGGCCGAGATGAGCGCGCTGACCGTGCCCGTGATCGCGGTCGTGACCGGCGAAGGCAGCAGCGGCGGCGCGCTGGCGCTGGGCGTGGGCAACCATGTGCTCATGCTGGAAAACGCCGTCTACTCGGTGCTCAGCCCCGAGGGCTTCGCGAGCATCCTGTGGAAAGATTCCTCCCGCAGCAGCGAAGCCTGCGACGTCATGAAGCTGACCGCCCGCGACCTGTACGAGGGCGGCATCGTCGAGGAGGTCATCCCCGAACCGCTCGGCGGCGCGCAGCGCGACCACCAGAAGCTGTTTGCGGTGCTGGACACCGCGCTGGAGCGCCACCTGGCCGAACTGTGCAAGCTCGGCGGCAAGGCGCTGGTGGAACAGCGGTACAAAAAGTTCCGCCAGATCGGACTGTGAGAGGAAAACTGGAAATTAGGAATTGGCGGAAGGCCGCTGGCCGGCCCAGCCAAGGTCCCGAAAGGCCGATTCCCTGCTTTGATAGATATTCGTTACGATAGTTTGGGGGAAGTTATGAAAGGATTCCAGCTGATCGCAACCGGCGCGGGCATCCCGAGCCGTGTTGTGACCAACGATGATTTGAGCCGCATCGTCGACACGAGCGACGAGTGGATCACCACCCGCACCGGCATCAAGCAGCGCCGTTTCTGCGCCGAAGGCGAGGACGGCGGCGGCCTGTCCATCGCGGCGGCCCGCCAGGCGCTGGAAAACAGCGGCCTGGACCCCGCGCAGATCGGCTGCGTGATCTGCGCCACCATCGCCGGGCGGTATCTTTCGCCCAGCAACGCCTGCCTGATCCAGATGGAACTGGGGCTGCCGCAGGATATCCCGGTGCTGGACCTCAACGCCGCCTGCTCCGGCTTTGTCTATGCCACGGCGGCGGCCCGCGGCCTGCTTGAAGGCTGCGGCAGCGACAGCCGCCCCTACGCCCTCATTGTCGGCTGCGAGCAGCTCTCGGTGCTGATGGACATGACCGACCGCAGCACCTGCGTGCTGTTTGGCGACGCCGCCGGGGCCGCCATCTTCCGCCTGTGCGACACGCCGTTTGCCGTCGACCTCGGCGCGCGCGGCGATATGGCCATCACCGTGCCCAAGGGCGGCCCGATCCAGATGGACGGCAGCGCCGTGTTCCGCTTTGCGGTCGACGCGCTGCCCCGCAGCCTGCACGCTGTGCTGGAAAAGACAAACCAGACGCTCGACGATCTCGACTGGGTGGTCTGCCACCAGGCCAACAGCCGCATCATCGACCACTGCGTCAAAAAGCTCAAGGCCGACCCGGCCAAGTTCTACAAGAACATGGACCGCTACGGCAACACCAGCGCGGCCAGCGTCCCGGTGGCGCTGCATGAGCTGGCCGAACAGGGCCGCCTGCAGCCGGGCATGCACGTCGCCTGCGTCGGCTTTGGCGGCGGGCTGACCTGGGGCGGCATGGCGTTCACCGTCGGCGAGACCCTCAACGCGCACCGCGCCGAACAAAGATAAGGAAAGGCTAGGCGTTTGATATGAAACTGCTCAATGAGATCCTTGGCACCAAATACCCGATCATCCAGGGCGGCATGGCGAACATCGCCACCGGCGAATTCGCGGCCGCCTGCTCCAACGCGGGCGCGCTCGGCCTCATCGGCGGCGGCGGCATGCACAGCGGCGACGAGCTGCGCCAGAACATCCGCCGCTGCCGCGAACTGACCGACAAGCCGTTCGGCGTCAACATCATGCTCATGCACCCCTGCGCCGACGAGTTCGCCCAGATCGTGGTGGAGGAAAAGGTCCCCGTCGTCACGACCGGCGCGGGCAACCCCGGCCAGTATGTCGCCAAGTGGAAGGCGGCCGGGATCACGGTCATCCCGGTCGTCGCGGCGGCCGTGCTGGCCAAGCACCTGGCCAAGACCGGCGTCGACGCCGTCATTGCCGAAGGCACCGAGAGCGGCGGCCATGTGGGCGAAATGACCACGATGGCGCTGGTGCCCCAGGTCGTCGATGCGGTCGATATCCCGGTCATCGCGGCGGGCGGCATTGCCGACGGCCGCCAGCTGGCCGCGGCCTTTGCGCTCGGCGCCTGCGGCGCGCAGGTGGGCACCTGCCTGCTCGTGGCCGAAGAATGCCCGATCCACGAAAATTACAAAGCCGCCCTGCTCAAGGCCAAGGACAGCGACACCATCGTGACCGGCCGCATCGGCGGCACCCCGGTCCGCGTGCTGAAAAACAAGATGGCGCGCGAGTATGTCCGCCAGGAGAAAGCCGGGGCCGACAAGATGGAGCTGGAAAAGTTCACCCTCGGCAGCCTGCGCCGCGCCGTGTTTGACGGCGACACCGACACCGGCAGCCTGATGGCCGGTCAGGTGGCCGGTATGCTCAAGCAGGTGCGCCCGGTGGCCGCCATTTTGGACGAGCTCATGGACGGCTGCCGCGCCCGCCTCGGCGCGCTGGGCAGCCTCAACGTCTGAACCGTTTGGCAGGAGGGAACATCGCCATGAAACTTGCTTTTTTGTATGCCGGCCAGGGCAGCCAGCACGCCGGGATGGGCGCCGATCTCTACGAGAGCAGTCCCGTTTTCCGCAAAGTGCTGGACGAAGCCGCCCGGGCGGTTGATTTTGACCTCAAGACCGTCTGCTTCTCCGACCCCGAAGGCGTTATCAACCAGACGCAGTACACCCAGCCCTGCATGGTGGCTTTCGCCGCCGGCGTCACGGCCATGCTGGCCGAAGCGGGCGTGCGCCCGGCTTACGCGGCGGGGCTTTCGCTGGGCGAATATTCGGCGCTGGAATGCGCGGGCGTGCTGGATGCGCGCACGGCGGTCGAGCTGGTCGCTTTCCGCGGCAAAGCGATGGCCCAGGCTTCCGAGGGCCTTGCGTGCGGCATGACCGCCGTGCTCATGCTGGACCGCGAGCCGCTGCAGCGCTGCTGCGACGAGGCGTCCGCCCTGGGCGTTGTGCAGATCTGCAACTACAACTGCCCGGGCCAGCTCGTCATCGGCGGCGAGAAGGCCGCCGTCGACAAGGCCGCCGAACTGGCCAAGGCCGCGGGCGCCAAGCGCTGCCTGCCGCTCAAGGTCAGCGGTCCGTTCCACACGAGCCTGATGCACCCGGCGGGCGACGCGCTGGCCGAACGCTTCAAGACCGTCGATTTCAAGCCGATGCAGCTGCCGGTCCTGTTCAACTGCCTGGGCCGTGAGATGGGCGCGGACGACACGATCCCCGCCCTGCTCGAGCGCCAGGTGCAGAGCAGCGTCTATCTCGAGGACACCATCCGCCGCCTGGCCGAGCTGGGCGTCGATACCGTCATTGAGATCGGCCCGGGCCATGCGATCAGCGGCTTTGTCAAAAAGACCGTGGGCAGCGCCATCAACTGCCTGAACATCGAAACCGCCGAAGACTTTGACAAGGTGCTGGCGGCGCTGAAAGGGGAGGGCTGAACCATGGCGGAAACTGCAACGGCGCGCCCGGCGGCGCTCGTCACCGGCGGCGGCCGCGGCATCGGCCGCGCCATCAGCCTGGCGCTGGCCGCGGCGGGGTTCGATATCTGCATCAACTACGCGGGCAACGCGGCCGCGGCCGAACAGACGGCCGCCGACTGCGCCGCCCTCGGCGTCAAGGCGGTCACCCGCCAGGCCGATGTGAGCGACCCCGCCGCCTGCCAGGCGCTGGTGGAAGGCGCTGCGGCGGACCTGGGCCGCCTGGATGTGCTGGTCAACAACGCGGGCGTCACGGCGGACAAGCTGATGCTGCGCATGGAGGAGGCCGACTTCGACAAGGTCATCAGCGCCAACCTCAAGGGCGCGTTCTTCTGCTGCAAGGCGGCCTGCAAGCTCATGATGCGCCAGCGCTATGGCCGCATCGTCAACATCAGCAGCGTCGTCGGTTTGCACGGCAACGCGGGCCAGGCCAACTACGCCGCCAGCAAGGCGGGTCTTATCGGCTTGACCAAGAGCCTTGCCAAGGAGTACGCCGCCCGCGGCGTCACGGTCAACGCCGTGGCCCCCGGCTTCATCGCCACCGACATGACCGACGCCATGACCGACGCCGCCAAAACCGCCACGCTGGCCGCCATACCGGCCGGGCGCGTCGGTCGGCCGGAGGAAGTGGCCGCCGCCGTGGCCTTCCTTGCCAGCCCCGCTGCGGCCTACGTCACCGGCCAGGTGCTGTGCGTCGACGGCGGTATGGGCATGTAAGACCAAAACGGGAAATGCGGCGTTGTGACAGCGGCGTTCCGGCCGGTTGCGCATTTCTTTTTTCGGACTCTTGAAATTTCCGCGCATGGCGCGCTATTTGGAGGATATTATGGACAAACGCAGAGTTGTCATCACGGGGCTCGGCACCGTAAACCCCACCGGCAATACGGTGGCGGAAAGCTGGGCCGCGGTGAAGAACGGTGTGTGCGGCGTCGGCCCCATCACCCACTACGATACCGCCGACAGCAAGACCAAGCTGGCCGCCGAGGTCAAGGACTTTGACCCCGCCGTTCGCGTGGACAAGCGCGAATCGCGCAAGATGGCCCGCTTTACCCAGTTCGCGATGGCCGCCGCCATCGAAGCGATGGCCGACGCCGGGCTCACCCCCGAAGCGCTCGCCGCCATCGACTGCACCCGCTTTGCGACTATCGTCTCGGCGGGCATCGGCGGCCTGCCCAACATGGAGGAAGAGCATGCCAAGGGCGAGCAGAAGGGCTTTGACCGCGTCAGCCCGTTCTTTGTGCCCATGACCATCGCCAACATGGCGGCCGGGCAGATCGCGATTCGCTACGGCCTCAAGGGCTACTGCTACGCGCCGGTCACGGCCTGCGCGGGCGGCACCAACGCGATCGGCGACGCTTTCCACCGCATCCGCGACGGCTATGACGACATGGCCATTGCGGGCGGCGCCGAAAGCTGCATCAGCCCGCTCGGCGTCGGCGGCTTCACGAGCATGAAAGCCCTCACTGCCGCCACCGACCCGAACCGTGCCTCGCTGCCGTTTGACGCCGAGCGCGGCGGCTTCGTCATCGGCGAAGGCGCGGGCCTCCTTGTGCTGGAAGAGCTCGAGCATGCCAAGGCCCGCGGCGCAAAGATCTATGCCGAAGTCGTCGGCTACGGCGCCAACTGCGACGCCCACCACATCACGGCCCCGGCCCCCGGCGGCGAGGGCGGCGCGGCCTGCATGCAGATGGCCCTGGCCGATGCAGGCATCGCGCCCGAGGCCGTCGGCTACATCAACGCCCACGGCACCGGCACCCATCTCAACGATGTCTGCGAGACCCAGGCCATCAAGACCGCGTTCGGCAGCCACGCCTACAAGCTGCACATCTCCAGCACCAAGTCGATGACCGGCCACCTGCTGGGCGCGGCGGGCGGCGTCGAGGGCGTGTTCACGGCGCTGGCCCTGCACGAAGGCTACCTGCCCGCCACCATCAACCTCAAAACCCCCGACCCCGAGTGCGACCTCGACTACCTGCCGAACGAGGGCCTCAACGAACAAGTCGAGTATGCGATGAGCGACAGCCTCGGCTTCGGCGGCCACAACGCGGCGGTCATCTTCAAGCGCTGGGAGGGCTGAGCCATGGCGATCACACCGAACGACCCGCCGCGCACGCTGGACGCGGCCGGGATCGCAAAGATCCTGCCCCATCGCTATCCGTTCGCGCTGCTCGATAAAATCACCGACTATACCCCCGGCCAGTGGGCCCGCGGCGTCAAGTGCGTGACGATGAACGAGCCGTTTTTCCAGGGCCACTTTCCCGGCCAGCCGGTCATGCCCGGCGTGCTGATTCTGGAAGCGCTGGCCCAGTGCGGTGCGGTCGCGGCGCTGAGCGCCGAGGGCAACCAGGGCAAACTGGCGCTGTTCGGCGGCGTCAAGAACGCCCGCTTCCGCCGCCAGGTCGTGCCCGGCGATGTGCTCACGCTGGAATGTGAGCTCATCGAGCAGCACGGCCCGCTGGGCATCGGCAAAGCCACCGCCTGGGTGGACGGCCAGCGCGCCGTCAACGCGGAGCTGACCTTCGCCATCGTTGACCGGGGGTGAGCGTTTGCCCGGCAAACAGGTCTCTGCGCCTGCCGGCCGGCGGCCCCCGCAGCCCCGCCGCGCCCGCGCCTGCCGCCAGGCGCGCCCCGCAGCCACGCTGCGCCCCGCGGCCCCGCACCGCCCACAAGCTGGACAGAAGGAGGTTTTTGCCATGCTGGACCAGGCGTTCCAACATGTGTATACCAAATTCAAGCTGCACTTTTACCAGCAGGTTTTCAGCAAATTTGAAAACCGGGAAGCCACGCTGACCACGGTGGAATCCTTCTGCATGGAGGTGATCGTGGCGCTGGACCGCCCCACCATCGCGGAGTTCTCCAAGCTGATGAACCTTTCCACGCCCAACGCCTCGTACAAGATCAACAACCTTGTCAAAAAGGGCTATCTCGAAAAGGTCCGCTCCAGCGCCGACAAGCGGGAGTACTATCTGGTGCCCACGCAGCGCTATCTGGACTATTACAACATCAGCTACGCCTATCTGCAGGAAGTGGTCGACCGGGCCAAAACGCGCTTTTCGCCCGCCGACCTGCACAAGCTCGAACAGATGCTGCGCATCGTTTCGGACGAGTTGATGCCCGAGATCCCGCTGTCCGCCGCCGGCCCGGCAGCCGAAAAATAAGCGGGCCGCCGCGCCAAGGCGGCAGCCCCCGAATCAATGCAAAACACCGCCCCCGCCGGGTTTGTCCGGCGGGGGCGGTTTGTGCTTTTGGCTTTTTACAGGTTGAAGTAACGGTTGGCGTTGTAGTAGCTGATGCCCTGCACGATCTTCTTCAGCGCTTTTTCATCGTTGGGGTATTCGCCGTTTTCGACCCAGGACCCCACAAGGTTGCACATCAGGCGGCGGAACAGCTCATGCCGCGTGTAGGAAAGGAAGCTGCGGCTGTCGGTCAGCATGCCGATGAAGTTGCCCAGCAGGCCCAGGCGGGCCAGCGTGCGCATCTGCTGGTACATGCCGTCGTTGGTATCGCAGAACCACCAGGCGGAGCCCAGCTGCATCTTGCCCGGAACTTCGTCGCCCTGGAACGAGCCGATCAGCGTGCCCAGCATGTCGAAGTCGGACGGGTTGAGGCTGTACAGGATGGTCCGGGGCAGCTCGTCGGTGTCGGTCAGTTTGGAGAGCAGGCTGCTCAGCGGCACGCTGCCTTCGGTCACGCCGATCATGTCAAAGCCGGTGTCGGGGCCGAGCTTTTTCAACATCTTGGCGTTGGGGTTGCGCAGGCAGCTGTAGTGGATCTGCATGACGACGTTGTACTTCTTGTACATGCGGGCGCAGGCCGCCAGCAGGTAGGTCATGTAAGCGTCGCGCTCTTCTTTGGTCGGGTCCTCGCCGGCCATCGCCTTCTTGAAAGCGACATCGGCCAGCTCCGGGGAATCGACAAACGGCACATAGTCAAGGCCGTGGTCGGCGGCGCGGCAGCCCATCTCCACAAAGAACTGCAGCCGTTCCTCCAGCGCCTTCTCCACGCAGCCCACGCACTTGAACTCGCGGCCCACGACGGACTCCAGCTTGTGGATGTACTCAACAAAGCCGGGCTTGTAGATGTTCAGCGCCTTGTCCGGGCGGAAGGAGGGGGCGACAACGACCTTGATCGAAGCGTCCTCCTTGATCTTCTTGTGCCACTCAAGGCTGTCGACGGGGTCGTCGGTCGTGCCGACCATCGCGACGTTGCTCTGCTCGATCAGGCCGCGCACGGTCATCTTGGGGTCGTTTTTCAGCTTTTCGTTGCACAGGTTCCAGACCTCTTCGGCCGTGTCGCCGTTGAGCACGCCGTCATAGCCGAAGTATTTCTTCAGCTCCAGGTGGCACCAGGTATACATCGGGTTGCCAATGGCCATTTCCAGCGCCTCGGCAAACTTCTGGAAGCGCTCGCGGTCGGGCTTGTCGCCGGTGATGTACTCCTCCGGCACGCCGTTGGAACGCATGACGCGCCACTTATAGTGGTCGCCGAAATAATAGTCGGACCCGTCGGCCAGCACCTGGTGGCCGCCCAGCCAAACCTGGGTGATGTTCTCAAAGCGGCGGTCCTCATAGATCTCCTGCGGCGGAATGTGGCAGTGATAGTCGATGATGGGCAGGTCCGCCGCGTAGTCATGGTACAAATGACGCGCGGTGGGGGTATCCAAAAGGAAATCCTTGTCCATAAATGCTTTCATATCGCAAATCTCCTTTGTCGGCGGGCCGGGGCGCCCGGCCCGGTACTGTGGGCTTTGTTATCATTATACATAGTTCGGCGCAGCGGAACAAGTTGCAAAAATTGCGCAGCCACAAAAATACCAAACAAAAATTCGGCGCGCGCCTTGTGCAAAATGCGGAGAGCGGACCCCCGGCAGGCAAGAGAGCAAAATATGTGCGCTGCCGCCGCGGCAGACCTTGACGCTGCGGGGCGGTGCGGCTAGAATGAGAGGGTACACAAACTGCGCGGGAGGAACGCTGCCATGGAAACACTCAACTACGAAGTCTTGCAAAAAAACGGCTACACGGGCTATATTTTGCGGGATGCACCCGAAAAGGTCCTGCAGTTCGGCGAGGGCAACTTCCTGCGCGCCTTTGCCGATGCCTGGTTCGACCTTGCCAACGAACGCGCGGGCTGGAACGGAAAATGCTGCCTTGTGCAGCCGATCCCCACCGGCCTGGCCGGGGCCATCAACGCCCAGCAGGGGCTGTACACGCTCTACCTGCGCGGGCGGCAGGACGGGCGCGCGGTCAGCGAAAAGCGCGTGATCTCCAGCGTTTCCCGCTGCCTTGACCCGTATACGCGGGACGGCTACGCGGCGATGCTGGCGGTGGCCGTATCGGACGATCTCGAGATCATCGTATCCAACACGACCGAAGCCGGCATCGCCTATGACCCGGCCTGCCGCAAGGCGGACTGCCCGCCTGCCTCCTTCCCGGCCAAGCTGACCCAGGTGCTCCATGCGCGCTGGCAGGCGGGCAAGCCGGGCGTGATCGTGCTCTCCTGCGAGCTCATTGACGAAAACGGCAAGGAACTGCTGCGCTGTGTCGATGAATATATCCGCCAGTGGGGGCTGGAAGCGGATTTCCGCGCCTGGGTGCACAGCGCCTGCACGTTCTGCTCGACGCTTGTCGACCGCATCGTGCCCGGCCGCATCCGCGACGCCGCCGAGGCCGCCCGCCTCGACGCCGAAAACGGCTACCACGACGAACTTATCGACGTCGGCGAGGTGTTCGGCGTCTGGAACATCGAAGGCCCCGCCTGGCTGGCCGACCGCCTGCCGTTCAAAGCCGCGGGGCTCAACTGCCCGGTCGTGCCCGACGTGACCCCCTACAAGAAACGCAAGGTGCGCATTTTGAACGGCGCGCACACCGGGTTTGTGCCCGGGGCGTACCTGGCCGGGTTCGACATCGTGCGCGACTGCATGCGCAACGACACGATCCGCGCGTTCATGAACCAGATGCTGCGGCAGGAGATCGTGCCCATCCTGCCGCTGGACCGGGACGACTGCCTGCGGTTCGCCGCCGCGGTCGAGGACCGTTTCAACAACCCCTTTGTGGACCATGCGCTGCTGAGCATCTCGCTCAACTCGACCTCCAAGTGGCGGGCGCGCAACATGCCGTCGCTGCTGGAATACGCCGCCGCCAACGGCAGCCTGCCGCCCTGCCTGACGCTGAGCCTGGCGGCGTACATCGCCTTTTATACAAACGACGTCCAGGCGCTGACCGAACAGGGCCTTGTCTGCCGCCGCCCGGGCGGCGACGCGTACACCGTCTGCGACGACCGCCCGGTGCTCGAATTCTATGCTGCGCACAAAAACGACGCCGTCCCCGCGCTCGTGCGCGCCGTGCTGGCGAACCAAGCGTTCTGGGGGCAGGACCTGACCGCTGTGCCCGGGCTCGAAGCCGCCACGGTCCAAAACCTGGCCCTGATCCGCGAAAAAGGCGCGCTCGCCGCCTTCGCCGCCTGCCTGGCATAAAACAGAACAGGGCGGAGCCTCTGGCGGCCCCGCCCCGTTTCTTATAGAAGTTGGCGTATAAACTGTTTTACTGCAGGTGCCCCAAACGGCACAGCCGGGCATAGACGCCGTCCCGGCGCAGCAGCGCCTCGTGCGTGCCCGCTTCGGCAATGCGCCGGTCGGCCAGCACGAAAATTTTGTCCGCGCTGCGCACCGTCGAAAGCCGGTGCGCGATGAGGATGGTCGTGCGGTCTTTCTTCAGCCGCTCGATCGAGCGCTGCACGACCGCCTCGCTCTCGTAATCCAGCGCGCTCGTCGCTTCGTCCAGGATCAGGATCTTCGGGTCCTTCAAAAACAGCCGCGCAATGCTCAGCCGCTGCCGCTGCCCGCCGGACAGCATAATCCCCTTTGTGCCCACCAGGCTGTCATAGCCGTGCGCGAGCGAAGTGATGAACCCGTGCAGCCCGGCCAGCTTGGCGGCCTCGACGATCTCGGCGTCGGTGGCGTCTTCGCGGCCGTAGCGGATGTTTTCGCGGATGGTGCCGTTGAAGATGTACACCTCCTGCTGCACGATGCCGACTGTCTGCCGCAGCGTGCGCAGCGAAAGCGTGCGGATGTCCGCCCCGTCGATCAGCACCCGGCCGCTGCAGGCGTCGTAAAACCGCGCGATCAGCGAGACGACGGTCGTCTTGCCGATGCCGGAGCTCCCGGCAAAGGCGACGGTCTGCCCGCTGCCGATGCAAAACGAAACATCCTCCAGCACGTTTTCGTCCGAATCTTCATAGTGGAAGGAAACATGCTCGAAGCAAATATCTCCCTTCGGGTGCGGTAGCGCCGCCGGGTGTTCCGGTTCGGCCACGGCGGGGCGCAGCTCGATCATCTCCATAAAGCGGATGAAACTCGCCTTGCCCTGCTCAAACAGGTTGAGGAAGTTTAAGAGCGTGTTGATCGGCTCCGACAGCGTCCCGGCATACAGCAGGAACGTGACCAGCGTGGCCGCGCTCAAACTGCCGCCGGTGATGAACAGTGAACCGAAGATGACCACCAGCGTCGTCAACAGCTGCGGGTAGGCCTGCAATGTTTCGTAAAATACGGCTTCCAGCTTGTAATACAGGCATTTGCCTGCGGTGTAGCGCCGGTTTTTCTGCGCAAAGCGCGCGGCGTGCGCGTCCTCCTTGCCAAAGGCGATGACGGTGCGGATGCCCGAAAGCGTATCCTCCGCATACTCGTTCATGTCGGACAGCTGCCGCCGGTTTTCCAGCTGGCAGGCTTCCATCCGCCGGTCGGCGTGCAGCGTGGTCAGCCCCAGGAAGGGCAGCGCCGCAAAGACGAGCAGCGTCAGCGGAACATGCAGGCGGAGCATGATGGCAAACGCGCCGGCAAACTTGACCGCCGTCATCAGCAGGTCCTCCGGCCCGTGGTGGAACAGCTCGGTCATGTTGCTCAGGTCGTTGGAGAGCACCGTCATCAGCCGGCCGGTACCGTTGCGGGCGTGGAACCCGAACGAGAGCGATTCATAATGCCGGAACAGTTCCTCGCGCATCGTCTGTTCCATCTTGGCGCCCATCGCGTGGCCGAAATAGGCGTAGACCACGTTGCTGGCCACCTTCACCGCCGCCAGCGCCGCCAGCAGCAGCGCGGCCGCCAGCAGCTTTTGCGCCGCGCCCGCGCCCCACTGCGCCAGCACCGTGCCGGTCATATACCCGGACACAAGCGGGATCAGCAGCGTGCAGCCCGCGCTCAACAGCGCAAAAAACAGGTCCGCCAGAAAGATGCGGCGGTGCGGGCGGTAATAAGAAAGGAATTTCTTGAGCCTTGGTTTTGTAAATTGAGATGCCATAGGTCCTCCGTGTCATGGCGGAGGGCCGTCAGCTTACAACAGAACGACCCTCCAAAGAGCGGTTTTCGTTTTGTTCATAGCAGTTTTCATGTTCAGGTCTCCTTTCTGAAAAATTCCGGGAAGCCGCCGTCCGGGCGGCCCGCCTCCACTATAGCACACATCCGGGCGGCAAGCAAGCCGTGCGGCGCGATTGTTGTTTGATATCATGTGATAAAGGAGCCACTGTTTATGTCTCTCGCCATCCACATCCACCCGGCGGATAACGTCGCTGTGGCGCTGCAGCCCATCGCCAAAGGCACGGCGGTCGCCCTGCCGGACCTGGGCCTGACCGTCGTTGCGGCCGGGGACATCCCCCAGGGCCACAAGCTGGCCGTGCGGCCCATCGCGGCGGGGGAGAACGCCGTCAAATACGGCTTTCCCATCGGCCACGCCACCGCCGCCATCGCGCCCGGGGCCTGGGTGCACACCCACAACCTTGCCACCAACCTGTCCGGCACGGTCGAATACGCCTACCGCCCCGCCGCCCGCCCGCTGCCGCCGCAGACGCCCGGGACGTTTTCCGGCTACCGGCGGGCAGACGGCCGCGCGGCCATCCGCAACGAGATCTGGGTGCTGCCCACGGTTGGCTGCGTCAACGGCTGCGCCGAGGCCCTCGCGCGGGAAAACCAGGACCTTGTCACCGGCAGCATCGACGGCCTGTACGCCTTCCCGCACCCCTACGGCTGCAGCCAGACCGGGGCGGACCATGCCCGCACCCGCAGGCTGCTGGCCGCGCTGGCCCGCCACCCCCACGCGGGCGGCGTGCTGGTGCTCTCGCTCGGCTGCGAAAACCTGACCCGCGAACAGTTTGAAGCGGAGCTCGGCCCTTTCGACCCCGCCCGCGTCAAGTTCCTGACTTGCCAGGACGTCCCCGACGAGATGGCCGCCGGGCGCGCGCTGCTCAAAGAACTGGCCGCCCACGCCGCGCAGGCCCGCCGCGAACCGCTGCCGGTCAGCGAGCTGGTCGTCGGGCTCAAGTGCGGCGGGTCGGACGGTCTGTCCGGCGTCACGGCCAACCCGGTCATCGGCCGCTTTTCGGACGCGCTGTGCGCCTGCGGCGGCACGGCCATCCTGACCGAAGTGCCCGAGATGTTCGGGGCCGAAGGCTTCCTGATGGACCGCTGCCAAACCCGCGCCGTCTTTGACAAAGCCGCCGCCATGCTCAACGGCTTCAAGGACTATTTCCTCGCCCACGGCGAACCGGTCTACGAAAACCCCAGCCCCGGCAACCGCGCGGGCGGCATCACCACGCTGGAAGATAAATCCTGCGGCTGCGTGCAGAAAGGCGGCAGCGCGCCCATCACCGGTGTCGTCGAATACGGCGGTACGGTCACGGCGCGCGGGCTCAACCTTTTGGACGGCCCCGGCAATGACCTTGTTTCGGCCACGGCGCTGGCGGCGGCCGGCGCGCAGCTGATCCTGTTCTCCACCGGTCGCGGCACGCCGTTCGGCGCGCCGGTCCCCACCCTCAAGATCGCCACCAACAGCCGCCTGGCCGCCGCCAAACCCGGCTGGATCGACTTTGACGCGGGCGCCGTCGCCACCGGCAAAATGACCATTGACGAAACCGCCCGCGGGCTGTATGATTTAGTCATAAAGACGGCGGGCGGCCAACCGACCTGCGCGGAGCGCCACGGACACCGCCAGATCGCCATCTTCAAACAGGGCGTCACGCTGTGACGATGCAAGCAGTAAAGGAGGCAGAAAACAATGTCGACATTGTCCACCGGTACCTATCAAAAGTACGAAGCCTGCTACAAGACCCTCACCCTCACCGATGGCCCCTATGCCCTCACCGTTACGCCGGAGAAGGGCGGCATGGCGACCTCGTTCACAAAGGACGGCGAGGAGTACCTCTGGCTGCGCGACAAAAACTTTGAATCGACCGACCGCCCGCGCTGCGGCATCCCCATCCTGTTCCCCAGCTGCAGCAAGCCGGACGGCGGCGTGCACATTTTCGGCGGCCAGGCCTACCCCATCGAGATCCACGGCTTTGCCGACCTGCTGCCCTGGCAGGTGGCCAAAGCGGACGACGAGGCCATTGAACTGACGCTGACCCCCAACGGCCTGACCAAGTTCTGCTATCCGTTTGATTTCAAGCTGACCATGCGCTACACCCTCGCGGGCAACACCGCGCACCTGGCCCTGACCGTCGCCAACACCGGCGACAAGCCCCTGCCGTTCAGCGTCGGCTTCCACCCCTATTTTGCCACCAGCGCGCTGGAAAACGTGCGCTTTGACATCACGGCCGCTACCTGCTCCGAAAGCCCGACCGGCCCGCAGCCTGCCGCCCCCGCGCAGATCACGCTGACCAAGACCCCCGGCGCGGCCGACTCCACCCGCCTGCTGACCGGCGTCAAGAGCCCGATGGTGCTTTCCGATTCCGGCAACGGCCACAAGGTCACCGTCGCCTTTGACGAAGCCAAGTTCGGCAAAGCCATCCTCTGGCAGCAGAGCGCCGAGAGCTTTGTCTGCATGGAACCCTGGAACGGCTGGGCCAACAGCGTCAACGAGGCAGGCAAGCACGAAGAGCTCGCCCCCGGCGCCGAAAGCACCTTCGCCTGGTCCGTCACGATCGAATAAACCCACCCCAAACACCACGCGGCCCCGCCGGTCTTCTGCCCGGCGGGGCCGCGTTTTGGCTGTTGTTTACCGTGTCTGGTGCAGCACATAGGTCTCTATGGCGGCGGCGACGCCGTCGTGGTTGTTGTCCAGCGTGATCACGTCGGCGGCGGCCAGCACGTCGGGGCTGGCGTTGCCCATCGCCACGCCCAGCCCGGCGGCGCGGATCATCTCCAGGTCGTTGCCGCTGTCGCCGCAGGCCATCACCTGGCGGCGGTCCAGCCCCAGTTCGGCCGCCAGCGCCAGCAGGCCGCGCCCCTTGTTCACACCGGGGGCGTTCACTTCCAGGTTGCGCGGCATGCTGCTGGTGATCTCCACCCCCGGGCAGGCCGCCGCCAGCGCGGCTTTGGCTGCGTCGCGGACAGTGTCGTCCGGGTACAGGATGCTGAACTTTTCCACCTGGCCGCTGTGCGCCGCCATATAGGCGGGCAGGTCGGGCACAACATGGCGGCTGGCCCGCACATAGGGCAGCAGCGCGGGCGGGCAGACATCCTCCATGCGCGCGGCGCTGTCGGCGTCGGCGCAGCAGCCGCCGTCAATAAAAATGCCCAGCACGCCGCCAAACGGCCGCAGCGCCGCCAGCACGGCCCGGGCCAGCGCGTCGTCAAACGGCAGGCGCACCACGCTGCGCCCGGTGGCCAGCTCCACCACGCTGGCGCCGTTGGCGGTCAGCGCATAGCGCACGCCGGGCATGTGCAAAAATTCCTCCGGCACGCCCGCGGCCTGCCGCCCGGTGGCGGGGATCACGTCAACGCCGCGGTCCAGCGCCGCGCGGAAAGCCCGCAGCGTGCGCGGGCTGATGTTTTTTTCATCGTCAAAAACCGTGCCGTCCAGGTCAAGCGCGACCAGGCGGATATCCCAGTGGGGCATAGGCGTCTCCCTTCTGCTTCGCAACCGTCATTTTCACCAAATATTCTACCGCATTTTTTGCCATCCTGCAATGCCCCGCCCCCGCTTGACGTTTGCCGCCGCCCGCGCTATGATGGGACGGATGAAACCCCAACAGGGAAGGGAGGCGGGCGCGATGCCCCACCATACCGGGCCGCGGCTGTGGCAGCTGGATGCGCTGCGCGGCCTGGCCCTTGTCAATATGATCGCCTACCACGCGCTGTACGACTGGGTCTATGTCTTTGGCCTGCCCTGCGCCTGGTACGATATCAGCGCGCCGGGCTGCCACATCTGGCAGCAGTATATCTGCTGGAGCTTTCTGCTCATCGCCGGGTTCAGCTTCACGCTTTCGCGCGCGCCGCTCAAAAACGGCCTGCTCACGCTCGGCTGCGCCGCGGTGCTGACCGTTGTCACGGCGGTGTTCCTGCCCGGCCAGGCCATCTGGTTCGGCGTGCTGCACTTAACCGGCTGCGCGCTGGTGCTCACGGCGCTGCTGCGCCCGGTCTGGCAGCGCATCCCCCCGGCCGCCGGGTTGGCGGTGTCGGCGGCGGCGTTCGCGCTGCTCAACCAGCTGCCGTCCGGCTGGCTCGGGTTCGAGGGGCTGCGCCTTGTACGGCTGCCCGCGGCGCTGTACCGCCTGAACTGGTTCTGGCTCGGCCTGCCGGATTTGAGCCGCTTTTCCTCGGCCGATTATTTCCCGCTGCTGCCGTGGCTGTTTCTTTTTTGGTGCGGGTATTTTATCGCCCGCCTGTGCGGGCGCGAACGCCTGCGCGCCGCCGCGGCCCCGCCGCCCGCCGCGCTGCGCGGGCTGTGCTGCGCCGGGCGGCACACGCTGCTGCTTTACATGCTGCACCAGCCGGTTGTGTACGGGGCACTGTGGCTGTATGCGGCGCACAATTTGTAAACTTTGTGCGAATTTGGACGATGCGGCTAAAACAAGGTTGACAGGGCCCGGTGCTTTATAGTATACTTTTTGTTACTGGTTGATTAGAAATTTTTGACCGGCAAACTCCTGTCTGAAGACCAAGGGAGGGATAGAGATGTCGGAGATCCGTGTCAAGGAGGGCGAATCCCTGGAGAGCGCTCTGCGCCGTTTCAAGCGCAGCACCGCCCGCAGTGGTGTCCTGGCCGAGGTGCGCAAGCGCGAGGCGTATGAGAAGCCTTCCGTGCGCCGCAAGAAGAAGTCCGAAGCCGCCCGCAAGCGCAAGTACAAGTAATTCCGCCGCAAGGCGTTTTACCAAGGTATGAATCGGAACGGCAGGGCGCGGAGCGCGGTGCTGTACACCGCGCTCCGCACCCAAAAGCAGGCCCGCACCGCGGGCCTGCTTTTTCTTTTGAGAGCCAAATGAGAGTTTAGAGTGAAGAGTTTAGAGTGAAGATTCGGAACGCGGCCGCCGGCCGCGATCAAAATATTGCCACAACGTTTCTCTCTGTTTTTTGAGCCGCCCGCAGGGCGGCGGTCCACCAAATCTAAACTCTGAACTCTCAACTCTAAACTCTAAGAAATCAACTCTTAACTCTGAACTTTTAACTCTAAGTAAAAGACCGGAGGTTTCTATGCTATTGACCCCAGAGGTCGTTTTCCGGCGGGTAGAGGCGATCACGCCGGAGGTGCTGCGCTGGATGGGCATCACGGCGCTTGTGCTGGATGTCGACAACACCCTCACCGGCGACGGCAGCCAGCAGCTGGACGACAGCGTCGCGGCCTGGCTTGCGGCCATGCGCGCCGCAGGCATCAGTTTGACCATCGTCTCCAACAACACCGCCCGCCGCGTGCGCCCGTTTGCCGAGCGCATCGGCCTGGCCTGGGTCCCGCTGGCCTGCAAGCCGCTGCCGCCGGGGCTCATGACCGCGCGCCGCCGCCTGGGCGTTGCGCGGCGGCAGATGGCCATGGTCGGCGACCAGATCTTTACCGACCGCCTGGCCGCCGGGCTGTATGGCATCCGCTGCCTGTATGTGCTGCCGCGCACCCCGCACGACAAAAACCGCGGCGTGCGCTTCAAGCGCAGGCTGGAAAAGCCGTTTTTGCGGCGCTACTATGAAAAAGGCGGGAAAACGTATGAATGAGACCCACAGCGCCCCGCGCTTCGGCACGGCCGGCCTTTCGGACAGCTACACCGGCAAAACGCCGGCGGACATCGCGGCTTACACGGCCTCGTTCGGCCTCACGGCGTTTGAGTACCAGTGCGGCCGCGGCGTGCGCATCAGCGCCGGGCGCGCGGCCATGCTCGGCGCGGCGTGCGCGGAAAAGGGCATCGCCCTTTCGGTGCACGCGCCCTATTACATCAGCATGTCCAGCCTGGAAGAAGAAAAGCGCCTGCGCAGCGTCGACTATATTTTGCAGAGCTGCGCCGCCGTCAAGGCGATGGGCGGGCGGCGGGTCGTGTTCCATTCCGGGTCCTGCGGCAAGCAGAGCCGGGAGCAGGCGCTGGAAAAAGCGCTCGACACGATGCGCCGCGCCGTCGCCGCCGTCGATGCCGCCGGGTACGGCGATTGCATCCTCTGCCCCGAGACGATGGGCAAGGTCAACCAGCTCGGCACGCTGGACGAAGTCCTGGCCCTGTGCGCCGTCGACGAACGCATCACGCCCTGCATCGACTTCGGCCATCTCTACGCCCGCAGCCAGGGCGCGCAGTTTGCCGAAAACGCCGCGGCCGACTACGCCGCTTTACTCGACCGGCTGGAGGAAGCGCTCGGCGATGCGCGCGCACGGTGCTTCCACGCGCATTTTTCGCGCATCGCCTATACCAAAGGCGGCGAAAAATGCCACCTGACCCTGGCCGATACGCAGTACGGCCCGCCGCACGAACCGCTGCTGCGGCTGATCAAGCAGCGCGGCCTTGCGCCGACCATCATCTGCGAATCGGACGGCACGCAGGCCGAGGACGCCGCCGCCCTCGCCGCGGCCTATGCGGCGGCCGGGGCGTAAAAGCACGGCGGCCGGGCAGATTTTTGCCTTTTTTGCCCGCTGCGGCCGCAAAACACTTGCAAAGCCGCCCGTTTTATATTACAATAATAAACAGGTATGTTATTTACTGAATTTTGTATTGGAGGAATCCTTTTATGATCTCTGCAGGCGAGTTCCGCAACGGCGTCACCTTTGAACAGGACGGCCAGGTCCTTCAGGTCGTTGAGTTCCAGCACGTCAAGCCCGGCAAGGGCGCGGCCTTCGTGCGTACCAAGACCAAGAACGTCATCACCGGCGCTGTCACCGAGACCAGCTACAACCCCACCGCCAAGTTCCCCCAGGCGTTCATCGAGCGCAAGGAAGTGACCTACTCCTACGAGGACGGCGACCTGTACCATTTCATGGACAACGAGACCTACGACGACATCCCGGTCAACGCCGCCGATGTGCCCGATAACTTCAAGTTCTGCAAGGAGAACGAAGTCTGCAAGTTGCTGTCCTACAAGGGCAAGGTCTTCAGCGTCGAAATCCCCAACTTCATCGAGCTCGAGATCACCGAGACCGAGCCCGGCTTCAAGGGCAACACCGCCACCAACACCCTCAAGCCTGCCAAGGTCGAGACCGGCGCCGAGATCCGCGTGCCGCTGTTCATCAACGAGGGCGACAAGATCCGCATCGACACCCGCACCGGCGAATACATGGAGCGTGTGAACTGATTTTTATGATCCCCTGACCGGGAAAAGGAGGGACCTGCTATGGCGATGGACCTGAACGCGAAAGCCGCCTATATCCGCGGCCTGATGAATGGCATGGAGTTCGACCCCAACAGCAAAAACGGCCGCATCATCGCTGCGATGATGGACCTGCTGGAAGCGATGGCCGCCACCGTGACCGAGCATGACGACGCCCTGGACCAGGTCTATGACGAACTGGACGCCATGGACGAGGACATGGACGATCTGACCAGCGCCCTGTTCGACATCGACGATGAGGACGAGGACGAGGACGACATGGACAGCGAGGCCGAGTACGAAGTCACCTGCCCCAACTGCGGCGTGGTGACGGCGGTGGACGAGGACACCCTGCTCAACCAGGAGCTTGTCTGCCCCAGCTGCGGCGCCACCTTCGGCATTGAGCTGGCCCCCGACGAGGAGGACGAGGACGCCGAAGAAGCGCCCGCCGCCCCCGCCGATGCGACCGAGATCAAGATCGACTGATCCCGCCGCCCGGCCCAACAACCAGAATAAACACCTGCGCCCCAGCCGTTAAGGCCGGGGCGCTTTTGTGTGCCGATAAAAGGGCTGTTTCTGTGTGATGCGGCTCTTTCGGCAGAATGGGAAGGCAAACGGCTTTTTTCGGCCGGCAGGGAACCGCGCATTGGCCCCGGCCGGGTCAAACAACCCGGAGGAGCCGGTACTGGTCAATGCCCTGCGCAATGTCGAACACATACATCCGCTCGCCGCCGTCTTCCGTTTCTGTGATCAGGCGCAGCTCTTCGCCTTCCACTTCGACATGGGCGCTGTCAAAATCGGACTCGAGATACTCCATCGCGGGGACCAGCAGGATTCGGCCGGCGTCCGCCTCAAAGCGGACGACCATATCCTCTGCGGGGATCGCGCTTTCAAAAAAGGCGAGGTCGCCGATCCCGAGGTGCGCGGCCGTAAACGCAACAAAATCGTCGGCCGGGATTACGTTATAATTCCGGATCATGCCGTCCTGCTCAAGATAGACGACCTCGCTGCAGGCATCTGGATAGATGCCATAAAAACAATCCAGCATGCACCGGCTCAGGCGGAACGCAGCCTTGCTGTCTGCTTCCCCGATGGTTTCGACAGGGTCGGGGAGGGCGATGGTAAGATAGTAGGCGAAGGTGTGGAATTCATCGGCGTCGAGCCCCGGCGGCGTCTCAAAAAGCACTTCGTCTTTAAGCATGACCGCGCCCGGCGCATAGACGGCGGTTTCCGCCGGTTTAGGGGAAGGTTCGGGGGCCATGGTGGGCTGCGCAGTCGGCTGCGGCGCTGCGGTCGCCGCAGGCGTTTCGGTTTCGGACGGCGGCACTGCGGCCGGGTCCGGCGCAGCGGCCCCGCGGGCGCACCCCGCCAGCAGCGCCGCGCACAAAACGGCGGGCAGAACGATCTTGCAGCCTTTGCGTTTCATGGAAACAACCCTCCCGCGCCTGTTTTTGGTACTTCCATTCTACCCCGTTCGGGGTCCTTTTGTCCAGAACAAAACCGCCGCCCGGCAAAGTTTTACACCCCTGGCCGGGCGGCGGTTCGCCTGCGAACGGGATATTACATAATGGCTTGACCCTGCATATAATACACAGCGTACAACAAAAACAGCGCTCCTTCGCCCGCCAGCAGCGCCGCGCGCAGCGCGGGCCGCCGCACGCTGCCCAATGCCAGGAACAGCCCGACGCAGCCGAACAGATACCGCCCGCCCGAGATCAGCCACGAGCTTAAATAGCTCATGCCGAAATAGGCCAGCGCGTAGATGCCCGCCGCCGGGGCCGTGCCGCGCCACAGCAAAAACGCCAGCGCCGCCAGCCCCACAAAGTAGAGCACAAGCTGCGGGATGTAGATGAACCGCGCCAGGCCGGGGTAATCCTGCGCCATGCCGAACTGCTGCACAAGGTTCGCCCCGAACCACTGCGCATGCTGGTACCACGGCGCGACGCTCTGGTGGTAAAGGTAGCGGAAAAAGTCCCCCTGTACGGCCCAGTTGAGGCACAGATACGCCCCGTACCCGGCCGGGGCCCCCAGCACGGCTGCCCAGCCGCCGCGGCGTTCGCGGCGCGGCGCGGCCAGCACGGCAAACAGCGCCGCGAACAGGAGCGCCAGCCCCTGCGTGCGGCACAGCGCCGCAAGGGCGGCCGCCACCCCCGCCGCACCCCAGCGCCGCGCCTCCAGCAGATAGAGGGCGGCTAGGCTCAGCAGCAAAAACAGGCCCTCGGTATAAACGCCAAAGGCAAAGAAGGCAAACGGATACAAAAGCAGCGCCGCCGCCGCGCAGCGGGCTCCGCCCGCTGGCAGCCGCCGCCCGGCCAGCGCGCGCAGGCAGACAGCCGCGCCGCCAAAGCAGAGCTGGCTCAGCGCCATGCCGCAAAGCGCGTACCGCCCGCCTGCCAGCGCGCCCAGCAGCCGCAGCAGCAGCGGATACAGCGGGTAAAACACGATCAGGTTGCCCTGCTCGCCGCTGCGCTGGTAGCCGTTTTGCGCCAGATACAGGTAATGCGGGCTGTCCCCGGCGGTCGTGAACCGCTGCCACAGCCCTTCCCCCAGCCCGGCCCAGCCCCCGTGCACGATGCAGTACGCGGCCAGGACCACGGCCCACTGGCTCGCCAGCGCGGCCAGGAACCAGAAAACCGCCTCCCGCGCGGCCAGCGGCGCGGTGTGCGCCCCCGGTGCGCGCGGGCGCGGCAGCGGCGCAGGCAGCCAGCCAAGGTCCCGCAGCGCGCACAGCGCCATCAGCGCCACACACAGCACAATGGCCGCGCTGCCTGCCCAAAACAGCAAACTTTCCGCCAACGCTCACACCCCCAGCATGTACACAGCCCCGTACAGGTTGAACAGCACCGCCGCCCCGCACAGCCCCCACGCCGCCGCGCCGGGCGCACGCCCGCGCCCGCGCGCCAAAAACCAGAGCAGCGGGTAGATCTGCAGGTCCACAAGATACCGCGCGCCGAACTGCCAGCCGCCCAGCGTTTTGTGCATGCAGGTCAGCGCCAGCGCGGCCGCAAACGCCGCCGCCAGCGCCGCCCCGCGCGCAGGGAACGGAAACCCGGCGGGCGCGGCAGGCCCCCGCGCCGCTTTGCGCCCTGCCGCCGCACGCAGGCCGCAGATAGCCCAGAGCAGGAACAGCGGGTCGGCCACAAAGAAGCAGAAGCCGTCGAAATGTTCAAACTGCAGCCGCCCGGCGGCGTCCAGCGTCACCGGCCGCAAAAGGTTCAGCAGGTTTGGCACAAGATAGCGCAGGCTGAACTGCCCGTCCGCCGCGCGCTGGAACTCCGGCAGATAGTTGTGCCCAAACTCCAGCACCGAGCCGAACCGCGCATAGTTGTAGGCCATCATCGCCGCCGCAACCAGCGCGGCCGGGGCCAGCGCCCACAGCAGGCGGCGCTGGCCCTGCCGCCATGCGCGCCGCAAAAGCAAAACGCCCCACAAAGCCAGCGGCAGCGCATAAAACGGGCGGCAGCCGACCGCTGCGGCCAGGCACAGCGCCGCCAGCGCCTGCTGCCAGGCGCACGGCCCCAGCGCCCAGAACACGCCCCATGCGGCCAGGCAGAACCCCATGACCTGCGCCAGGAACCACACCCCGCCGCTTGTCATCAGCCAGAACAGGTTGGACCCCGCCGCACAGAACACGGCAAAATACGCCGCCGCAGCCGGGGCGGCCCCGCGCCGCCAGAAGCACCCGTACACGCCCGCGGCCGCCAGCAGGCCGCACACTGCACACACAAGGTTGCTGGGCACCGCCTGCGCCCCGCCGCCCAGCGCCACCAGCGGCAGCAGCAGGACAGCCGGCACCGGCGGGAAGGACTGGTAGTACTGCCCTTCGTAGATCGCCAGCTCCAGCCAGGGGTAGTTTTCGCCGCCCGCGATGGTCATGCGCCCGGCCAGCCAGTTTTCGGCCTGCAGGGCGTAGCTGTCGTAAGCGTTGTGGGCCAGCAGCGTGCCCCCGGCCAGGTCGTGGTACAAAACCAGCGCCAGCGCCAGGCAGCCCAGCACGGCCGTCAGCGCCGCGGCATGGCGGCGCGCCGTGATCCTGTCCATGGGGGTGCCTCCTTCCCGGCAAAAGATTGCAAAAGCCCGGCACGGCGCGGAAACTGCCGCGCTGTGCCGGGCTTGATGGCTCGTTTATTTCTTTGCTTCCTTCAGCTGGCCGCGCAGCATGATATCGCCGAACGACAGCGCGTTGAACAGCCCGACCTTGTTCGCCTGGCGGACGATGCGCTCGGGCAGCGGCTTGGTATCATCGGTAGACAGCAGGATGATGTGGACCTTATCCGCCACATCGGCGCCATTTTCCTTTTTGGTGTTGAGGATCTGCAGATAGACGATATACGGCTCCGCCATGCTGCCATAGTAGATATCGTTGCCGCAGCGCACAAGCGGGCGGCCTTTATAGGTCAGTTTGGGGGTAAACGCCATGGTGTAAACCTTCTTTCCCGCGGCAAAGCGCAAGCCGCCGCTGTTAGAGATATATGTATTTATTCTACCACAAACCGCCGCCGCGGGCAAGGCCGCCGGGCATGGCAAATCGTGGGCGTCACAGGTCCAGCTTTTCGCTTTCCTGTTTTTCCTGGTTGAGCGCCACCTGCTCGGTCAGGATGCGCAGGCGGGAATCCAGCTGGCTGACCCGGATGGACAGAAGGAACAGCTTGGCCAGCAGCAGGAAGATGATGACGACATAGACAAAGTTGATCGGGCTCTGGAACCCCAGCAGGTTGGAAGCCCAGTACGCGATGCCGGGGAAAAACGCCAGCACCAGCAGCGCCGCGCTGAACAGCAGCCAGAAGATCGTATCCTCGATCTGTACCTTGGCGTGGCGCACGCGGCGCAGCACATACGCGGCGGTGATCAGGCTGCCCACGATCAGGCAGACCCGGATAAGCATCTGGTCGAACATCTCACAGGCTCCTTTCGGGGTAGGGCGTCTCGGTGTCCCGCTTGCGGAACCACTGGATCAGCAAGATCGAGATCGCCATCTTGACCATGTACTGCACGCTCTTCATCATGGTCAGGTAGCTGTGCCCGGCAATGCGCTCGCCCATCTCGACCTGGACCTCTTTGACGGCGGCGCCGTTTTTGATCAGGTAGCTGATCGTGTCCGGTTCGGGGCCGTAGTTGAGGTTCTGGGCAAACTCCTCCACCATCGCGCGGTTGAACAGCCGCATGCCGGACGTCGGGTCGCAGATCGCGCGCCCGGTCGTCAGCCGGATCGACCAGCTGATGATGTAGCTGCCCACCATGCGCAGCGTTTTTGGTTTTTTCATGGTCAGAAAGCGGCTACCGATGACAATGTCCGCCCCGTCCTCCAGTTCTTCCAGCATTGCGGGGATGTATTCGGGCCGGTGCTGGCCGTCGGCGTCCAGCTGCATCGCGCAGTCGTAACCGTTGTCGGCCGCATAGCGCAGCCCGGTCTGGAACGCCCCGGCCAGGCCGAGGTTGACCGGCAGGTCGATCAGGCGGTAGCCGTGCGCGCGGCAGAGCGCGGCGGTCTTGTCGCGGCTGCCGTCGTTGACAACGACGTAATCATACTGCGGGAAGCGGCGGGTCAGATCATCCACCACCCGCACGATGTTCTCCTCCTCGTTGTAGGCGGGGATCACGATCAGCAATCTGGGCATACGGGCTCCTTCTGTGTGCGGTGCGCGGGGGTCATGCGCCCCCGGCGATCGCCTTTATTGTAGCAAACACGGCGTCCCATGTAAAGTGGGCCTCCAGCCGCGCGCGGGCGGCCGCGGCCCGGCGGCGTGCGGCCGCGGGGTCGTCCAGCACGGTTTGCAGCGCGGCGCGGATGGTTTCGGGCCGCGTATCGGCCAGCAGCGTGCCGTATTCGGGGCCGGGCAGCAGTTCCTCGGTGCCCGCCGTCGGCGTGCACACGATCGGGCAGCCGCAGGCCGCGGCTTCCAGCAGCGTGGTCGGAAATCCTTCGGCATAGCGCGTCGGCAGGCAGTAACAGTCTGCCTGGCGCAGCAGCTGCACAACGCGCGCATGGCTGACCGCCCCCGGCACATGCGCCCCGGCCGCGCGCAGGCGGTCTTCCTCGGGGCCTGTGCCCAGGGCCACCAGCGCCGTGCCCGGCAGGGCGGCCGCGGCTTCGGCCAGGGCGGCCGCGCCTTTTTCGGGGATCAGGCGGCCGACGAAGGCGACCAGCCGCGTACTTGGGGCAAGCCACAGCGCGGCGCGCCAGTCAAGCGGGTCCTGCCCGGCTTCGGCGTCCAGCGCCGCCGGGTCGACCGCGTTGGGCAGGCAGCCGGCCGCCGTGATGCCAAAGCTGCGCAGCCAGCGGCACACCGCGGCCGAAACGCCGTAGAACGGGTGCCCGGCCGCGCGGATCAGGCGGCAGACGGTTTGTTCATACACGCGCCCGGCCAGCCCCACAAGCCCGCCGCCCACCGGCATGTAACCGGTGGAATGGTCGATGACCAGCGCGGGGATGCCCCGGCGTTTGGCGGCCCACGCCGCCCACAGGCTTTGCACATACATGCGCGTCTGGATGACGCAGAAGTCGATCTTATGCCGCCACAGCTGCCGCGTCAGGGCGCGCAGCGCCCGCCCGGGGCGCAAAACAGGGAACCGTCCGCCCATGGCCGCGAACACCGGCAGGCGGTAGATCTCAATGCCGTCGGCGTCGGTCTCGTGGTCGGGCAGGCCGGGCAGCGCGCTGGTGACAACGATGGCCCTGCCCCCGCTGCGCACGCAGCGCAGCGCCAGGTTCCAGGTGTACCGCTCGACCCCGCCCGGCGTGGGCAGGTATTGCGCGGAGAAAAAGCAGATGGTCATGGGTATCCCTCTTTGACAGGCGTTCAGCGGGCGATCACGGCCAGCATGGCGTTGAGCAGCACGCCTGCGTTGGCCACGCACAGCGCCGCCGTCAGCTGTGCGGCCGCGCGCGCGCCGTCCGCCACCTGGATGCGCCGCGGGCCGAACGCCAGCAGCGCCAGCGGCAGCGCGGGCAGCAGGTAGCGCCCCTGGAAGCCGTAGATCGTCTCATACCGCACCGGCGTCCACACAATGCACCCGGCCACGGCCAGCGCGGCGCAGCCCAGCGCCGCCGCGCCGCAGGCGATGCGGTAGCCGCCCTCGGGCAGCGCGGCGTCCTCGGGGGCGCCGCGTGCGGGCAGCACCGCAAAAGCCAGCAGCGCATAGAACAAAAGCACCCAGCCCCAGGCCAGCTCCAGCGAATCGTAGCTCAGCGCGCCGCCCACAAGCCCCTGCAGCGCGCCGTCGGTCTCGGTCAGCACGCTGTTCACGACCAGCCGCACGGTGGCGGGCAGGTGGGTCAGGATATAGCCGGGCGTATACGTTTCCTCGTCCTCGGCGGCGACCGTGCTCTGGCTTGCGCGCACGGCGCGCGCCTGTTCCACTTCGGCCGCGAGCTCAGCGCGGTCAAGCGGATAGCGCGCCGCATCCTCCGTGCCGATGACGATGCCGCTTTCCGCCATCAGGGCCTTGCATTCTTCAGAAGAATAATACCCCTTGAAGAAGGTCACGCGGCCGATCTCGGCCAGCAGCGCGCGCGTTGACGCGGCCTCCCCCTCGTTGGCCAGCGTATCGCGGTCAAGGTAGACATACGCGGCGGCGCGGATAAAATCGTCGTCGCTCAAGCTCGGGGTCTCCATCTCAGCCGGGCTGAAAAAGAAACTCTGCCCCAGCAGCGCGGCGGTCACGTCGCCGTCGGCCAGCGCCTGCACCCAGAACGCGACCTCGCCGTCCGATACGTCGGCGCGGCGCTCCACACAGTAGTACAGCCGCCGCACAAAAGCCTCCGGCGTGCGGGCAAGCAGTTCCTGCGGGATGGCGTCGAAATAGGCAGCCCCATCGGTCTGCGCCGTCCCGGCGTCTTCCGGCGCGGCCGGTTCGGGCGCGGCTTTGCCCGCGGGTGCCGCCGCGCTCACGGCGGCCGGTTCGGCGGCTGCCGGCTGCGCGGCCGTCTCGGGCGCGGCGGAAGTCAGGCTCCCGGCCAGCATCGCGCCGTTCAGCGCCAGCGCCAGCGCCAGGCAGGCGGCGGCGTACAGGCCCTTTTTCAGCCAGGGCCGCGCGCCCATGCGCACGGACGGGATCAGCCAGAACAGCGCCGCCAGCGGCAGGTAGACCACCTTGGCCGGGGCCAGCAGCACGCCGCACACGGCCAGCGCCGCCAGCCTGCGCGCGGGCATCGGCTTGCCCTCGCCGCCGAACACGGCCTGCAGGCACAGCGCCGTAAACAAAAACGCCAGGCCCAGCAGCGCGGCGTCGCGGCTGAACGAAGCCGCCAGGTGCAGCGTCATGGGCAGCAGCGCCGCCGCGGCAAACACCCGCCGCCCAAACGGCGCGCAGCGCACGGCGGCCGCGGCCAGCACGGCAAACAGCAAAAGGTTGCACAGCCGCCCCAGCATCAGCGTGGGCACAAAACCAAGCCGCAGCAAAAAGCCCAGGAACACCCCGGCCGCGCTGGCCAGGTAGAGCGTCGGGTTCTGGTCGGTCTGGTACTCGGCCAGCTCCATGTGGCTGTCAAACGCATCGGGGGACAGCGCCAGCAGCTCGTCCGCCCATTCCTGCCAGGTGAACACGGTCGTGTGTTCGTCCTGCAGCAGCGCGTTGTGGTCGTGTTCGCGGCGGTAGCTCATCTCAATGGGCACGTTGCCCATGCGCCAGTCTTCGGCGCTGAAAGCGTTGGCCCAGCGGCAGGCGAGCGTAAAGCTCTGGTTGATGTGGTACTTTTCATCCGGCGCGGCATACGGCGGCAGCACAACGCTGTACAAAAGCCCAAAGCTGAGCACCAGCGCCAGCACAAGGCGCGGCAGCGCCAGCTTCCCGCGCACGGCCGCCCGCACGCCGAACCCCGCGGCAAGCGAAGCCAGCGCGCCCACGATCAGGAAAAACCGCGTCAGGAACCCGCCAATGCGCCGCGTCGTCGCCAGCAGCGCCAGCGTACCGTCCACGGCCTCGCCCGCCACGGTCAGCGTCTCGTCCCACAGCGCCGCGCCGTCGGACATGCCCAGGCTCAGCCGCCCCGCGCCCTCATACTGCGGCGTCAGCGTCACAAGGTAGCGCCGCCCCGCCGTGCCGGGCACCGGCGTGTCCAGCCCCAGCGTCGTGTACTGGCCGGGCACGATCAGCGCCATGTCGCCGGTCGAGCGCGCCAGCACTTCGCCGCTTTCGGCGTCGGCCAGCGTCAACTCCAGCGTACCGGCGGACTGTTCGCCCGAAACGCCGAACACAAAGCCCAGCGCCAGCAAGTCCTCGTCGGTCGCAAAGGTCTGCGCCGCGCTCTGCCCGGGCTCCAGCGGCGCGCTCATCACCGTGTAGTCGTCGCTGATATGCTCAGAAAGGCTCTTGCCCGCCTGGGGGCGTACAGCGGTCAGCCACAGCGCCGCGGTCACGGCCAGGCACAGCCCGGCCGCCAGCAGCCCCAGCGCCCCGGCGCGGTAACGTTGATACAGTTTGCGCAAAGCTGTCATGGTGTTCCCTCAAAGTTCAGATTTCTGCCCCGAACGCCCGGCGGGCGGCGGCGGCCAGCTTGCCTTCCCGCCGCAGGATCTCCTCCACGGCGTCGCGCACGGCGCCTTCGCCGCCGCGGCGCGGGCAGCGGTAGTCTGCGCGCGCGGCCACGGCGGGCGTCGCGTCGGCCGGGCAGGCCACAAAACCGCACAGCGCCATCGCGGCCAGGTCGTTCAGGTCGTCGCCGCAGTAGGCGGTTTCCTCCCGCCGCAGGCTGTGCTGCGCCAGGAACGCGCGCAGGAACGCGGCCTTGTCGGACACGTTTTGGTACAGGTGCTCCACATGCAGGTCCGCGGCGCGGCGGCGCACGGCCTCGCATTCGCGCCCGGTCAGGATCATCACCTCGATGCCCGCCGCGTGCGCCAGCACCAGGCCCGCGCCGTCCTTGATGGCAAATTTTTTCAGTTCGTTGCCGGTGGCGTCATAGTACACGCCCCCGTCGGTCATCGTGCCGTCCACATCCAGCACCAGCAGGCGGATCATACAGCGCCCTCCCGTTCATACTCGCTCGGCGTCAAAAACCGCAGCGGCAGGCCCCCGGCGGCAATGCTGCGCATCGCCGCCGCCACCTGGGCGTTGTAGCTCTGCCCGCGGTCGGTGTGGGCGTGCAGGCTGCTGTCCGCATAGGCGCGCGCGCCGGGGCGGTAGCCGTCGGCCCCGGCCAGCAGGGCTTCCTTCGCGCCGCACAGGCGCAGCAGGCGCAAAAGCATCAGCACGCTGTTGCCCGCCTGGGCGTCGGCCCCGGCCAGCCGGTCATAGTTCACGGTGCGCGCACCGGCCGCTTCGCCTGCGCGCAGGTTGCTTGTCAGGATCAGCGGGCAGGGCAGCGCGGCGGCGTCCACCTTGTCAAACCGCTTGCTGCTGGAATAAAAGGCAAAGTCCGGCGTGCAGAAATCAGGGCAGAAGTTGGCCGAAACGCACACGTCGGCCGCCGCCCGGCGCACGGCGGCGCGGCCCGCCTCGCCGCCCAAGGTTGCGCCCGGGGCCAGCACCAGCACGCGTTTGCCCGCAAAGGCGGCGCGCAGCGCAGCCAGCGCGGCCTCGTCGTCCACATGGCGGCCCTGATAGTCGCGGTACAGCCCGTCGGCATAGGCGGCGTCGAACGCCGTCGCCTTGCTGCGGTCCAGCCCGGCCAGGATGTGGTTGATGTCCCGGTTGGTCAGGTCGCCTTTGGCAAGGAAATGCTCGGCATAGTTGCGGTGCAGGTTGTAGCGCGCCGAGAGGAAATACGCCGGGGTGTACCCCCAGGCCGGGTTGCCCTTGATCGGCGCGATGTGGTCCTGGATGGCGTCCATCAGCTCGTCAATGTCATAGCTCGCGCCCAGGGTGTCGTTCATATAATCGGCGATCAGCTCAATGGGCAGGTTGCCGGGGATGCGCCCCATGCCCAGCAGGCTGGCGTCCACCGTGATGTCCCGGCGCAGATGCTTGTCAATGAACTCCTGCGCCAGGCAGAAGCTCAGCGCCATGTTCTCGTGCAGGTGCAGCCCCACGCGGATGGCGGGGTCCAGGTCATGGTCGACCAGGCTCAAAATGCGCTCCAGGTCGCGCCGCCGCATGCTGCCGAACGTGTCGACGATGGAGAACTGGTACGGCGCAATGGCGTTGACCTGGTCGAGAATCCACAGAATATCTTTGTCCGCATACCCCATGATGTTGATCGGGTTGATGGACAGCTTGTACCCGCGCGCCTTGACCTCGCGCGCAAAGTCCATGCCCTCGCGGATGTCATAGTCGTGCGCGGTGATGCGGATGAGCTCGATGCCCTCGCCGGAATACGGCGAAAGCTGGGTGATGTCATAGTTCGAGCGCATCGCCATGCCCGCGTACATCGTGCGGCCGTTTGCGGCGGGCAGCAGGCGGTTGAGGTCCTCGATGCGGCGGGCCAGCGGCCGGTCCGGCGTATAGGCGTCGATGTTGCGCAAAAAACCGACCTCGACAATGTCGACGCCCGCGCGCGTCAGCGTGGCGACGATGTCCCGCGCCGCGCCGAACCCCCAGTTCCAGTCATTGACATACCCGCCGTCGCGCAGCGTGCAGTCCAACAGCTTTACGTTACCCATAATTTCAGAAAGAGCCTTTCTTTTGTGGTCAAGTTTCGTTAAAGAGTTCAGAGTGAAGAGTTTAGAGTTAAGATGCGGTGCGGCTGCGCCGCATTTTAAAAATAAACGGGACTTTCCGGCCAATTTTTTGAGCCGCCGCAGGCGGCGGTCCACCATATCTGAACTCTAAACTCTTAACTCTTCACTCTATCATCAAACTATCATCAAAGTTTCTTTTGCAAAACGCTGCGCACCAGCTCCAGGTCCTTCGGCGTATCCACGCTCACGGTTTTGTACGGGCTCTGGATCGCGTGCACGGTGTGGCCGTTCTCGATAAAGCGCATCATATCGTTTTCTTCGGCCTTTTCCAGCGCCGATTTGGGCGTGCGGTGGTAGAAATCCAGCGCCTGGCGGCTGTACAGCTGGATGCCTGTCACCTTCTCGTACTCAAAATCCAGCGTGCCTTTGGGGTAGGGGATCGGGCTGCGGGAGATCATCAGCACCTCGCGCGCTGCATTGGTCACGACCTTCTGGTTGGAAAAGTCGATCACATCGGCCGGGTGGGTCATCACGTTGGTCAAAACCGCCACATAGTACGGGTCCTGCGGCAGCGCGGCGGGCAGGATCAGGTCGAACGCCTGCACGTTGATCAGCGGCTCGTCGCCCATCACCTGCAGGTACAGGTCGGCCTCCACGCGGGTGCTGACCTCCCAGATGCGCCCGGTCGGGGTATCGTGGCCGGCGCTCGTCATCTCATAGCGCAGGCCATACCGGCGGCAGGCTTCGGCAATGCGCTCGTCGTCGGTGGCGATCAGCACGCCGTCCAGCGCCGCGCACTTTTCGGCTTCCTTGTATACCCACCAGATCATCGGCTTGCCCAAAATATCCGCCAGCGGCTTGCCTGGCATCCGCGAACTCTGGTACCGCGCCGGGATCACAGCGACAGTTTTCATAAAATCAGCACCCCCGAAAAAAGAATTAGGAATGAGAAATGAGGAATTAGGAATTGTGCGCGAGCTTTTTCGCTTCTTCCAGCCCGACAAACACGTTTTCCTCCGCGGCGGTAAAGCCGCGCAGCACCCAGCTCTGCACGGTCACGGCGCGCTTGAATTTGCCGGCCAGGCAAAAGTTGAGCACCTCGCTCGGCATCGTGCGCTCCAGCACCACCGCCTGCGGGAACAGCTTGTGATAATCTGTCTCGTCGCGCGGGTGGGTCTTGATAAACAGCGGTCCGTCGGCGTATTTCTTCGCCACAGCCAGGAAGATGGCGTCCTGCGTCGGCTGGTCCATCAGCCTGTCCAGCACAAAGCTGCGCGGCAAAAGCAGCGTCGCGTTCGCCAGCGCGGCCGGGTCGTCGGGCAGCGGCTCAGTCAAAAACACCCGGCGCACCGCCGCCTTTTCGGCGCCGGTCAGGCTTTCCAGCAGCGCTTTTTTGGAAAAGGTCACGAGCTTTTCGGGCGGGAACAGCGTACACTTCGCCGCGTCCTCGCTCTCGACGGCGCGGCAAAAGCGGCTGTCGCCCCAGTACAGGTAGCCCTTGCCCCGGCGGCGGGCGGCAAAGTCCGCCGCCGCGCGCTGGGCTTCCAGCAGGTGCTGGTCGGGGTCCAGCGTGCCGCCGACCGTGTCTTCGCACAGGGTATACCCGGCCCGGCAGTCCTGCAGGTACCGCCCTGCAACGCTCCAGTCGTTGCTGATGTAGATGCGGCGGTAAGCGCCGCGGCGCAGCGCCGGGCCGGCGCCCGCCGCCTCATAACCGCGGCGGTTGCGCCAGTGCCCCAGCGGCCCGGCGGCAACGCCCGGCCAGCGGGATTCATACAAAACGCAGGCTTCGGCAAACGGGCCGCTCAACCGCCCGGACGCCGCCAATGCCGCCGCGCCGGGGATCTGCTCGCTGAGCCACACGGCCTGGCCGCCGCCTGCGCGCACGGCGCGTACCAGCGCGATCAGCAGGTGGTAAGGCGTGTGGCAGATATACAGGTCCGGCTTTTCCATCGCTTACCCCTCCGCCCGGGTGGACAGCAGCCGGACCGGCGGGAAGTGGATGCGCCCCCAGCCGGACGCCCATTCGGGCATCGAAAGGTCGCTGTTCGTCACCTCAAAGGCAAACTCGGTCACGGGCTTGTCCAGGCAGACCGCCTGCGCCAGCGCGCCGTCAAACACATCGACATAGAAGAAATACTGCCCCTCGCCGAGCAAACTCGGGTCGAACGTGAACTCGGTCGTATACAAACGGCCGGGCTCGGCGGGGCCCAAATCGACCGGGTGGGTGATGCCCACGGGGGTCGAATCCCGGAAATGCAGGTTGAGTTTCAGGTTTACCCCGGAAAACGGCTCAGACACGCGCCAGGTGATGCGCACGCGCATCGGTTCGGTGTCGGCAAATACGCTCGATTCCTTGTCCACAAAGTCGAGCGTCTCCAGCCGCAGGCGTTTGCCGGCCGAACCGGTCATGCGGGACACGTCTTTCAGGTCGTAGTGCACAACGTTGACGTCGGTCGTCTCCATATACACGGCGATGGCCTGCTCCACATCGCCGTCAAAGATCACGCAGCCCTTGTCCAGCACCACGCAGCGCGTGCACAGCTGGCGGATCGTGCTCATGTTGTGGCTGACATACAAAACCGTGCGGCCTTCCTGCCCGGCCACGTCGCTCATCTTGCCCAGGCATTTCTGCTGGAACTTCATATCGCCGACCGCCAGCACCTCGTCCATGACCATGATCTCGGAATCCAGATGCGCGGCCACCGCGAACGCGAGCTTGACGAACATGCCGGAGGAATAGCGCTTGACCGGCGTGTCGATGAACTCGCCGCATTCGGAAAACTCGATGATCTGGTCGAGCTTGGCGTCGACTTCGGCCTTGGTCATGCCCAAAATCGCGCCGTTCATATAAATGTTTTCGCGCCCGGTCATCTCGTTGTTGAAACCGGTGCCGACCTCCAGCATGCTGGCCACCCGCCCGCGCAGGCGGATCTCGCCCTCGGTCGGCGCGGTGATGCGGGACAAAATCTTGAGCAGCGTGCTCTTGCCCGCGCCGTTGCGTCCGATAATGCCCAGCGCTTCGCCCTGGTACACGGTCAGGTCCACGCCGTTGAGCGCCATGAAGGTCTGCCCGAACAGGCGCGCGTCGGTGCCGATGACCGTGTTGGGGTCCTCCTTGCCGCGCACGCGCGCCCACCAGCTCTGCAGGTCATGCGTCAGCGTGCCGCCGCCGATCTGCCCGAGCTTATACTGTTTTTTCAGGCCGCGCACTTCGATCACCGGCCTGCGTTCCCTGGTTTGCTGCATACAGCGCCCCCTTACACGGTATCCATAAAGGTCTTTTCAATGCGGCTGAACAGAATGACGCCCACCGCCAGCGCCGCCAGCGTGAACACAAGGCTATACACAAGCCCGCCCACGCTGACCGTGCCGCTGCCCAGCGTCGCCATGCGGAACACTTCGATCGGCGCGGTCATCGGGTTCAGGTTCATCAGCGCGCGCAGGCGCGGGCTTTCGCCCAGGCTCGAAAGCGGGTAGACGACCGGCGAAACGTACATCCACAGCTGTACGCCGAAGCTGACCGCGATCGCAAGGTCGCGGTACTTTGTCGTCAGGCTCGAGACGATGATGCCCACGCCCAGCCCCAGCAGCATGACCTCCAGCACGATGAGCGGCACCGCGGCCAGCCACGGCGTCAGGCGCAGCGGCGCGCCCGAAAGCGCAAACCCGGCCCAGAACAGCGCGAACATCACAAACTGGATGAAAAAGTTGATCAGGCTGGTCAGCGCCTGGCTGATGGGCGTGGTCAGGCGCGGGAAATACACCTTGCCGAACACCTGGCTGTTGGCCACGAAGGTGTTGGCCGTGTTGTTGATGCAGGTGGAGAAGAAGGTCCAGACCGTGTTGCCCGCCATGTAAAACAAAAACGAGGGCGTGCCGTCGGTCGAAAGCCCGGCCAGACCGCCGAACACGACGTTGAACAGTACGGTCGTGATCAGCGGGTTCAGGATGATCCACGCCGGGCCCAGGATCGTCTGCTTGTACAGCACGGTAAAGTTGCGCTTGACGAACATCCCGATCAGGTCGCGGTAGCGCCAGAGCTCCTGCAGGTCGATATCAAACCAGCCGCTGCGCGGGCGGATGACGGTCGTCCATTCGCCTGCGGCGGGGGTGCGGTTGTTTTCAGCCATATTCTGCCTTTCCGTTCAAGAAATGTTTTGGCGTGTTGTAAAACGGCGCGCGCCGCCCGGGCGGCAAAACCGTATAAAACACCAGACTACAGCTTATTGTACCATGTTCCGGCATAAAAAACAATCCGCGCCGCCGGGCGCGGGCATTAAAAAACCTCCCCTTATAACAGGGAGGTCTCAGGCAATTTTCCTACTCCGCCCGCTTCCAACGTCCGCCCAGCAGGTAGTACCCGGCCCAGTCCAGCTTGCCGAAAAGCGGGCCGCCGGTGCGGCCGGCTTCGGCCAGGCGGTACAAAAGCGGCAGGCAGCGCCAGCGCAGCGGCAGGTAATAGGGGCTGTAGCAGCGCGCGGCGCGCATTTGGCCCAGCAGCGCGCGCAGCCAGGGGCAGCGCAGCGCCGCGGCGGCTTTGCGGCGGCGCTGCGCGGGCGCCGCCGGGTCGCGGCGCAGGATATCGGCCGCGCCTTCGGCAAACACGCGCAGCTCGGCGCGGTACAGCGGCAGCAGGTCTTCGGCGGGGGCCCCGGCGGCCTGCGCCGCGGCGTTGAGCTTGGCAAAATGCTGCGGCCAGATCTCGCAGACCTCGGGGTGGTAGCGCGTCGAAAGCGTGCCGTCGTCGCGGCTGCAATCGTAAAAGGTCAGCGGGCTCTGCACGGCCGCATAGTGGAACCCGGGCTGTTCGCGCCCGAGCAGGGCGATGTAATCCAGCACAAACTGCAGGTCTTCGCCCAGCGTGAACGACTCGTTGAACCGCAGCCGCCGCGCCAGGTCGCCGCGGTAGAGCTTGTTCCACGGCATCGCGATCAGGCAGTCGAGATACAGCCGCGCCAGCGCGCTCTGCGGCGCGGCGGCGGCTTCGGGCCCGGCGGCGGCCGGGTCGCCGGCGTCGTCGGTATAGCGCCACAGAACGAACGCACCGGGGTCGGCGGCCTGGGCGTCCAGCGCCGCCTGCAGCGCGCCGGGGCGCAGGGCGTCGTCGCTGTCCAGAAAGACGACATACTCGCCCTCGCTGGCGCGCAGCCCGGCGTTGCGGGCCGAGGATACGCCGCCGTCCTCCTTGTGCAGCACCCGCACGCGCGCATCCCGGCGGGCGTATTCGTCGCACATCGCCCCGCAGCGGTCGGGGCTGCCGTCGTCCACCAGCACGCAGGCCAGCGTTCCGGTGCACAGGCGCTGGCCCAGGATGCTCTGCACGCAGCGGTCCAGCGTGCGCTCGGCGCCCCATACCGGCACCACAACGCTGACGGTGGGGCGGGGATTTCCGCAGCTCATGGCGCACCTCCCGCGTCCGGTTCCGGCACAGGCCCCAGACCAAGAAAATCATAGACGATGTGCAGGAAGGTTTCGTAAAACGCGGCGGTCGAGAACCGCTGCGCCGCCCTGGCCCCGGCCGCGCCCATCTGGGCGCAGAGGTCCGGGTGCTCGTGCAGCATGCGGATGGCCCAGCTCAGCTGGGCGGCCAACTCGGGCCCGCGGTCGACCAGTATGGCCTGGCTGCCCTGCAGGTATTCGGGCATGCCGCCGCTGCGCGTAGCCAGCACCGGCCGCCCGCAGCCCATCGCCTCCACGGCCACAAGGCCCGCAGCCTCCTCGACCAGCGTCGGCACGCAGACCAGGTCGGCCAGGCGGTAATAGTCGGGCAGGTTCTCGTTGGGTACATACCCGGTAAAGCGCACACGGTCGCCCAGGGCGTGGGCCTGCTGTTCCAGCTTGCGCAGGAACGGGCTGGACTGCGTGCGCCCGAAAAACGGGCTGCCCACGATCAGCAGCTTGCAGCGCGCGTCGTCGACAGCGGCCATCGCCTCCAGCAGCTTGTGGATGCCCTTGTCCGGCTCCAGCCGCCCGCAGAACAGCACAACGAAGTCCTCCGGCGCAAACCCCAGCGAGGCGCGCAGCGCCGCGTCGGGCGCGCCGGGGGTGAAGCGCGCGGTGTCGATGCAGTTGTGCAGGATATAAGCGTGCTGGCGGTCCAGGCTGCTGGTTTTGAGATAATCGTCGCGGATGAACTCGCTCAGCGCCAGCACGCCGCCGTAGATCTCGTCCATCGTGTGGCTGCAGGCGGTCTGGCCGTGCAGGTGCGCCAGGCACCGGCCACGGCCGAACATGCGGCTGATGGCGCTGCACTGGGTCAGGTTGCCGCCCTCGGCCACGATCAGGTCGGGCGGTGGCAGCTCCAGCGCCAGCGAAAGCTGGACCTTCTGGTACCACGGGTCATACGGCGCGGCGATGCCAAAGCAGCGCTCGATGAATACAAGCGGCCAGTAGCGCCGCGCGCCGCGCGGGCGGGCCACATACAGCATCCGGGTGTGGCGCAGCGCTTTGGCCTGCTCGGCGGCGGCCGGGTCGGGGATGCTCGCGCACAAAAGGTCCAGGCAGCCGCGGCGCTCGTTTTCACGGATCAGGTGCGTCACCAGCGTCTCCACCGCGCCGCCCTGCACGGCCGGGACTGGCAGCTCCGGCGGCGGCACCAGCAAAATGCGCGGCTTGTGCGGGCGGGCGGCTGCATTGGGGAGCAGCGGCACGGCGAGGTCCTCCTTTCAAAAGGAAAAGAAAAAGGGGGAACGGGGAAGAGGCGGCAAAAGGCGCGGCTCTCCCGTTCCTCCTTCGGGGATGCAAAAGGCTGTCAGTTCATATATTCGGCGGCCAGCGCATCGACGGCGGCGGGGTCGGCGGCGTACCAGGCGGCGTAGTCCTGCCCGGCAGCGGCCACACGGCGGCCCAGCGCGACCAGAAACTCCGGGATCTTCTCCCACAGCATAATGCCCACCTCGCGGCCCATCGCTTCGCCGCCCTGGCGGTCGCATCCGCCCGCGAACAGCGTGAAGGCGGGCTGCGGCTTGCCGTCGACCACCCTGGCCGCGCCGCGGAAACCGAGCGCCCCGATCTGGTGGGTGCCGCAGCTGGACGGGCAGCCGGAAATGTGGATCTGCGGCAGCGCGCCGTCCGGCAGCCCGGCCGCGCGCACCGCGGCCACGCACTCGGCCAGCAGCGCCTGCGAATCGCGCAGGCCGACCTGGCAGGTGGCCGCGCCGATGCAGGCGACCGAGGTCTCGAACACGCTGTGCGCGGTGTCATTTTCGGTCAGCGCCAGCAGGCGGCGGGCCTCCCCGGCGGTCAGGTTGACGAGATAGGCGCCTTCGTCGGGGCACAGGCGCAGCTCGGCGGCGTCGATGTCCTGCAGGGCGTCGCTGACCGTGCAGAACACATCCGGGTCGGGCATGCCGCCCACCGGGTGCCAGGCCACGGCGTACAGCCCCGGCTGCTTCTGCGGCGTGACGCGCGGTTCGGCGGCCAGCGCCGCATCCGGCGCGCCGGTTTTGGCCAGCACCGGCGCGGCGACGCCGGTCAGCGTCAGGTCCTCGGTCCGGTAGACTTCGTCGAGCTTTTCGCGGTAGGCGGCGGCGTAAGCCTCGGGGCCGCCCAGCGCGTCCTGCATATAGCGGGTGCGGGCTTTGGCGCGGTTTTCATAGTTGCCATATGCGCGGAAAGTCAGCCACATCGCCTTGATATAGTAAAGGATCTGGTCGGGCGCGACGGCCTCGGCCACCTTGACGCCGAATTTCGGGCTGCCGCCCAGGCCCCCGGCGCTGTACACATCGAACAGGCCGTCCGGCCGGGCCGCAAAGCCCAGGTCGCGGAAGGTCGCATGCGGCAGGTTCGCCGGGGAGGAGGAAAAGCCGACTTTCAGCTTGCGCGGCATCTTTTCGGCATGCAGGAAATGCAGCAGATAGTCTCCGGCGGCCTCGGCCCAGGGGGTCACGTCAAAATATTCGTCCGCGGCCGCGCCCGCCAGCGGCGAGCACATCACGTTGCGCGGGAAATCCCCGCCGCCGCCCAGCGGGATGATCCCCACGTCCAGCGCGCCTTCGATCAGGCGGTACAGCTGTTCCGGCACAAGGTCGTGCAGCTGGATGGTCTGGCAGGTCGTAAAGTGCAGCCGCTTGACGCCGCTGCGCAGCGCCCCGGCCACAAAGGCCAGGCGCTGTTTGGTCACGCGCCCGGCGGGCATGCGCAGGCGCAGCATGCTGGCGTCGCCGCTGCGCTGGGCGTAGCTGCCAAAATAGCCGGAAAAGCCTTTGTAGTCCGGCTTGGGCATCTGCCCGGCATAGAAGGCGTCGGTCTTTTCGCGGAAATCGGCCAGCTCGGGTTTCAGGGCTTTGGGGTCAAGTTTTGCGGGGACGGCCATGAGGGAACCTCTCTTTCTGCAGGTGAAAAACGAAAGTATCGGAAAACGGGGGTTCAGTTCTTTATCGGGCACAGCGACTCCGCCGGCATCATCGCCCAGCGCGCGGCCGAAAGTTTTTCGGTCATCTTGAGCTGCTTGCAGTTGGGCAGGTAGCTCAGCAGCCCCTGCATCAGGAACTGCTCCTTGGAGATCGCCTTGATCAGTTTGGGCGTGGGGTTCTGGCGCACCTTGGCGCACAGGAACAGGTATCGCCGCCAGCACGCCGCATAGGCGCAGTCGATCACGGTGCGGTTGGCGCCGTTTTCCACAAAGAAGCGGTAGCGGTCAGCCAGGCCGTCCACGGCGTCGAACGCCTCGGGTTTCAGGTCGCTGCGGCAGATGCTGCCGCTGCTCAGCCGGTAGCAGTACAGGTGGTCCGCCAGGCAGACCACGCGGTCGCAGCGCCAGAACAGCCGGTGCGCGATGAAATCATCCTCGTGCAGCCGCCCTTCGGGGTAGTGCAGCAGCTTCCACACCTCGGCGCGGTAGAGCTTGTTCCAGGCCACGGTATAGTATGTCCCGTTGGGGGAATAGAAATTGTTCAGCAGTTCCTTGCCCACAAACACGCCGGTCGCGGTGGGGTCGGTGTAGCTGGGCGGGTCAAGGCTCGCGCCGTTTTCGGCCACGTCCTCCACCGCGCAGATAGCCATATAGGCGTCGTGCGCCTCGCAGGCGTCGTACAGCTTTTTTAAGTAATCGGGGCGCAGGATGTCGTCGGAGTCGACAAAGGCGTAGTAGCGCCCCGCGGCGGCGTCGATGCCGGTGTTGCGCGCGCCGGAAAGCCCCTGGTTCTCCTGGTGGATCACCCGGATGCGCGCGTCCTGCGCGGCCAGCTCGTCGCACAGCTCGGCGCAGCCGTCGGTGGCGCCGTCGTCGACAAGGATGACCTCATAATTCTCCGGGAAGGTTTCTTTCTGGTCCAGGATGCTCTGCACGCACTCGCGCAGGAAAGGTTTGGTGTTGTACACCGGTACAATGACGCTGATGGCGATATGCTCCATATTCATCCCTCGTTTTATTCTTCAAAACAGGCGGCGGCCTGTTTATTTCTTCGGCTTTTTGCCCCCGGCGGCGCGGCCCCACGCGGCGGCCAGGCGGTAGGCGGCGTCCGGGTCCAGGCTGAACAGCACGGCGCGCAGCTTTTCCAGCGGCGGCACGCAGCGGCTGCGCAGCAGATCGGGCAGCAGTGCCTTCAGGTGTTGGCAGTGCGGCTCAAACGCCCCGCGCAGCGCGGCCTGGTTGCCTGCGGTCCCGGCCATGCACCAGAACAGGTAAAGAACTTTCCAGTACCACGCCACGGCCCAGCGGTAATGTTCGGCCGCGCCGGGGCGGGCGGCAAAATACTGCAGCCAGTCCCAGTACATGCGCAGATCGTCCAGCTTGCGCGGCGGGAAGGTGGCGGCGTCGGTCATCTGGCCGCGGCGGGTGCGGTAATGGTACAGCACATCCGGCAGGCACGCGGCGCGCTCGCCCTCGAACACCAGGTGCAGAACGCTCGCGTCGTCGCCAAAAAACATCGTTTCGTCGTACCGCACGCCCTTGTCGCGGAAGGTGCGGATGTCAAACAGCTTGTTCCAGCTCAAAGGGCCGTAGAAGCTGCCGGTCTGGAAGGTCTCCAGCAGCAGGTCCTCGGCGTCGCGCACGCCGTAGGCGCGCAGGGAAACATCCCGCCTTGCGATCGGCGCGTCCTGTTCGTCAATGGCGTCGCCCACGCAGGCGGCTATGCGCGCGCCGGTGGCCTGGATCGCATTGTACAGCCGCTCGTACATATCCGGCTCGATCAAATCGTCCGAATCGACAAAGCCGATATAGCCCCCGCGCGCGTTGTCCAGCCCGACGTTCGCGGCCGAAGCGGGGCCGCCGTTGGGTTTGTGGAACACGCGGATGCGCGGGTCGGTCTTTGCCAGCTCGTCGCACAGTTCACCGCAGCCGTTGGGGCTGCCGTCTTCCACAAGCAGCAGCTCAAAATCGGTAAAGGTCTGCGCCAGGATGCTCTGCACCGTGCGGGGCAGATACTCCTTGGCATCGTACACGGTGGTCACGATGCTGATAGCGGGGGTCTGCGGCATGGGCGGCTCCTTCCTTGGTATGGCAGTATAATTGTACCAGTTTTTCGCGCCTTTTGCAATGTGGGGCGCATTTATGCGCGCAGCAGCCGGTTCTTGGCCGCGGTGTAGGCGGCCAGCAGGCCGGGCGCGTTCAGCGCCGCGCCCAGGCGGTAGGGCAGCGCGGCCAGGCGGTTGGGGTCGGCGCGCAGCTGCGTGCGCAGCGCCGCGCGCGCATCGGCGTCGGACAAAATGCGCGCAAACAGCGCCCGGCGCGTCTGCAGCGCCATGCGCCCGGCGCGCCCGGTCAAAAGCCCGTACTGGTTGAGCGCCGCGCGCACGCGGCTTTTGGTCAGCAGCGCTTCGCGCTGGGCGTCCGGCAGGCCCTCTTTGCGCAGCAGGCGGTCCAGCGCCGGGCGGGTCACGGCCTCGGCGTCCAGCAGGTCGCCGCGCAGCCGCCGGGACAAACTGCCCGCCGCCTGGTTGTTTTGCTTATAGTATACACCCGGCAGGCAATAAATGGCAGGGGGCATTTGTGAAAAAAACAGAAAATCGAGGTTGAACAGCACATCTTCGTTGACGGCCAGCGCCTCGTTGAAGCGCACGCCCGCCTGCCGCAATGCGGCGGCGTTGAACAGCTTGGGGTAGGGCGCGGCCAGGTAGCCGCTTTCAAACAGCAGCGGTTCCAGCGCCGCGCCCACATCGGCCAGGCGGGGGAAAACGCCCGGGGCCAGCGGGCAGGGGGCGGGGCCGCTCTGCCGCGTCAGCCCGAACAGGATCATGCCCGGCGCGGCGGCCAGCGCGCTTGGCAGTGCGCCCCACAGCCCCGGCAGCAGCTCGTCGTCCGCATCCACGAACAGCACCCACTCGCCCGCGGCGGCGTCCAGCCCGGTGTTGCGCGCCGCCGCCGCGCCGCCGTTGGGGCGGTGCAGCGCGCGCACGCGCGGGTCCTGCGCGGCCAGCGCATCGCAGACAGCCGGGGTCTCGTCGGGGCTGCCGTCGTCGATGAGCAGCACTTCCAGGACGTCCGGAGCGCCCGCCAGCACGCTTGCCACGGCGCGCGGCAGCGTTTTTGCGGCGCGGTAGCAGGGGATAATGACGCTGAAGACCGGCTTTTGACTCATGGCGCGCCCTCCCCGTTCAAAATTTCGGCCCCGTTCAAAATCGCGGTATAAATACCGGCCAGCGCGCGGGCGTTGGCGGCCGGGTCGTGCGTTTTTTGGGCGCGCGCCTGTGCCGCCGCGCCAAGGGCGGCGCCCGCGTCGGGCGCGCCCAGCACGCGCAGGACCGCCCTAGCCAGCGCCGCGGCGTCGCCGGGCGGGGCGTACAGCGCGCCCTCGCGCCCGTCGGCCAGCATGTCGGGGATGCCCCCCGCCGCGCTCGCCACACAGGGCAGGCCCAGCAGCATCGCTTCGCCCAGGCTGTTGGGGCTGTTCTCGCTGCTGGAGGGCAGCAGGTACAGGTCGGCGTCAAGGTAGGCCTGCTTCATGGCGGCCTCGTTCAGCGGGCCGGTATAGCGCACGCAGCCCTCCAGCCCCAGCGTGCGGATCAGCCGCTTGCAGTAGCGCTGGTAGGGGAACATCCAGTCGATGGCCGGGCGCAGCAGCGGCCCTTTGTCCAGCGGGGGCCAGCCGGCCACGGCCAGCGTCAGCCCCGGCCAGCGCCGCCGCAGCGCGGGCAGCGCCTGCAAAACGGTGTGCAGGTTTTTTAAAGGATAATTGCCCTGGCTCATCAGCAGCCGCGGCGCGGCGCCGAACGTGCGCGGCCGCCAGGCGGGGCCTTTGTAAAAGGCGGGGCGCAGCGTCTCGTTGCACACAAAATAGCGCGCGCGGGGGGCCAGGCGGGCCGCGGCGGCTTTGTCGAACGCGGTGCGGCCGGTCACAAAGCGGGCTTCGCGCAGCAGCGCGGCCTCCCCGGCGGCCAGCGCGTCAAAGCGCGCCTGCAGGCCGTCCAGCAGCGCGCCGGGCACAATGCGGTCGATGCCGCGCTGCACAAAGCACGAGCGGCGGTATTTTTCGGGCACGCCGTCGCACAGGTGGGCGGCGCAGTCGGCCATCACGCCCTGGATGCCAACAAGCGCCGGGACCCCGGCGGCCAGCGCCGCGGCGTGCAGCGCGCGGGCGGCCGGGTACTCGGTGCCCCAGATGTGCACAAGGTCAAAGCGGTCCGCGCGCAGCAGCGCGGAAAACGCGGCTTGGTCCCCGGCAGGCAGCAGGCGGAAGCGCACGCCGTCCGCCGCGCCCGTTTTCGGGGCCTGCACGCGGGCGTCGACGCTGCACACCGTCAGCTCCGGCGCGCCGGGCAGCGCGCGCAGGGCGGTCAGCTGGCCGGTCAGCCAGCCGCCGCCCACTTCGTTCGCCGCCAGCCCGCAGGCCGCGGCCGCCGCCGGGATCGTGATGCTCACGAGCCAAAGCACCCGCATCGGGCACGCCTCCTTTTACAAAGTGTTCGTTCCAGCGGTTTTCAGCCGCCCAGCCCGCGCAAAAAATCCTGCGCGACGGCCTCGGGCGTGAACTCCGGGAAGCAGGCCGCCGCCTGCGCAAACGGCAGGACCTTCCCGGCGGTCTGTTCAAGCCACGGCCGCACGAGCGCCGCCTGCCGGGCCGGTTCGCCGGGCGGCACGCACAGCGCCAGCGGCCAGCGCGCCAGATACGGCAGCGCCGCGTCGTTTTCCCCGGCGGAAAGGTGCAGCACCGGTTTGCCCGCGGCGGCATACTCAAACAGTTTGCTCGGCACCTGGTTGGCGGCCGCGTTGCCAATGCTCACCAGCACCCCGGCCTGCGCTTCCAGCGCCGCGGCGCGCGCGGGCGGTACCGGGCCCAGGATCTGCAGCCGCGGGCCCAGGGCGGCCTCGGCCTGCGCGCGCGCAGGGGCGAACCCTTCCCAGCCGCCGCCCGCCATGGTCAGCGTCCACCCGCCGCCCAACGCGGCGAACAGCGCCAGCAGCGCGCCCGGTTCGCGCAGCTTCCGGTACAGCGTGCCGCAGAACACACAGCTCTGCGGCTGGACCGCGCTCCCGGTTTCGGCGGGCGGGACCAGGCTCGGGAACGCGAGCACCTGCGCGCGGGGGGCCAGCGCGGCCAGCGGCCCGCCGGGGGCAAAATCAGCCGCCGCCTGCTGTGTGATGTACACGCGGTCCATTGCGCCCAGCAGTTGGCGTTCACGGTCGTAGCCGCCGGGGGCCGCATAGGTCTCGTTGGCGGCATAGGGGTCCATCTGCCACAGCAGCTTTTTGCCGCGGATGTCCGCGCCTTCCAGCGCGAACGCGGCGCGGTAGGGCGCGGCCGCCGCGCACACTGCATCAAACGGCGTTTCGGCGTCCAGCCGCTCGATAGCCCGGCGCGTGCCGGTCACGCGGCGCGGGCGGCGCAGCACAAACTGCCGCACGGCGGCCTCCACGGCGGCCGGGTGGGCGGCCAGCCGCAAAAGCCGCAGCGGCAGCGGGCTCCCCCCCGCTGCGCCGCCTTCCAGCGCTTTTTCCATCGCCGCTTCACCGGCAAAAGCCAGCGCCTGCTGCGCGCAGCCGGGAACCGCGGGCGGCGGCGTGCGGCCGTCCCACAGCTCGAGCACCGTCACGTCGTGCCCGGCGGCGGCCAGCGCGGCGGCCAGCCGCCGCCCCAGCCGCGGGTTGGCCGCGGCTGGGGCTTCCACCGCATCCAGAACGAACAAAAGCCGCACCCCAACACCTCCTGACCTTTTGCGAAATAAAAAGTAATGAGGAATGAGAAATGAGCAATTATCCCTGCGGGAAAGCGCAAAACCCTCCCGCCAAACAATTCCTCATTCCTAATTTCTAATTCTTAATGGTTGTTACTGCCTGTCCCGCAGCACCCTGCGGCACACGGCGGCCCACAGCCGGGTGCAGTGCACGGTGGCCCAGGCCGCGACCTTGATGGACAGCCCCAGCCGCGGGTTGCGCCCGAGCCGCGGGTCGTTCAGCCCGGCGCGGATGCCCACGCCCAGCTCGTTGAGCTGTACGCGGTAGTTGTCGGCGTCCTCCCGCCGCAGGATCATGCTGGCCAGATAGACGAGCTTTTCATAATAGAACGCGTCGGCCGAGCGCTGCATGTCGGGCGCGGCGTGCTCGCGGATGTAGATGGCCGCCCGCCGCTGGTCGTCCAGGCTTTCAGGCGCGAGCGGGCGGTGGCTGGCCGAGCCCGGGTGCTGGCGGTAGTGGTAGCCGGTGAAATCGACGAACGCGCAGCCCGGCAGGCGCGAAAAGACGATCCAGTTGGTCAGCAGGTCCTCGTTAAAGGAAAAACCGTTGTCAAAGTCGGCCGGTTCCAGCACGTCGGCGCGGTACAGCTTGTTGCACAGGCTGAAATCCACCGCGTGGTCGTGCAGCAGCGCTTCCAGATGGCGCGGCGCGGCCAGCACGCGCGCGGCCGCCGGGCGGGCGGGGGCGTCGTGCGGCGCTTCGCCGGTAAAGCTGTCGTACAGGCAGCAGGCCACCGGCATGGCGGCGGCCTGCGCCGCGCCGGTCAGCACGCGCAGCAGGTCGGGGTGGCAGATGTCGTCCGCATCGCAGAAAGCGATCCAGGCCGCGCCGTCGGCCTTGGCGGCGCGCACCCCGGCCGCCCGCGCGGCCGAAACGCCGCACTGCGCCTGGTGCAGCACCGTAAAGCGCGCATCCTCGCGCGCGGCCTGGTCGCACAGCGCGCCGGACCCGTCGTCCGACCCGTCGTCCACCAGGTAGCAGCGCCAGTCCGGGAGCGTCTGCGCCGCCATGCTGCGCAGGCAGGCGGACAGGTAAGGCCCGGCGTTGTACACCGGCACCACGACGGCGGCCAGCGGGGCGGCGCTCATGGCGTCACCTCCTGCCAGCGGCGCAGGTAGAATTCCTGCAGGATGCCCGCGCTTGTGTGCACGTCGAACCCGGCGGCCAGCGCCTGGTCCCGGGCGGCCGGGTTGCGGGCCAGGTCCGCCCCGGCCAGCGCGGCCGCCCAGGCGTCCGTGTCGCCCAGCGGCAGAAAATGTACCCCGTCGGCGAAAGCGGCGCCGCGGTCGATCGTATCCGAAACAAAGCAGGGCAGCCCGGCGGCCTGCGCTTCCACCAGCACGACCGGCAGCCCTTCAAACAGGCTGGGCAGCAAAAAGGCGTCCATCGCGTGGTAGAACACCTGCACATTGGTGCGCACCCCGGCAAAGATCACGCGGTCCGCCACGCCGAGCTCCTGCGCCAGCGTGCGGGTCTCCACCTCCAGCGGCCCCTGCCCCAGCAGCAGCAGCCGGGCGTTGGGGCGGCGCTGCAGGGCCGCCGCGAAGATGCGCAGCAGCCCGGCGTGGTTTTTCTGGGCGGAAAACCGCCCCACATGCCCCAGCAGGATCTCATCTTCGGCAACGCCCAGGTGCTCGCGCAGGCGGGCGCGGGCCTCGGGGTCGTGGCGGGCGAACGCGCCGGTGTCCACGCCGTTGGGCAGCACCGTGAACGGCGAAGCGCCGAACAGCATCTCCCCGGCTTTGCGGCTGCAGGCAAAACGGTCGGTCAGGTCCCGGTTGAACCGCGCGCTCATCAGCTTGTCCAGCTTGCCCACAAGGTTCGGCTCATAGGCCGTGTTGTGGCTGTGGCCAATGCGCACCAGCACGCCGCGGCGGCGGGCGGCGGCGTTATAAAACATGCCGAACCCGCTGTAGTGCCCGTGGACGATGCGGTACTCCGGGTGTTCGGCAAACAGCCGGTCGAGCTGGTGCAGGTACCGCGGCAGGTTGTTGTCCTGCCGCACGGTCAGCTTGTAGATCTGCCCACCCAGCGCCCGGATCTCATAGTCATAAAAACAGGGTTTGTCATAGTGGTAGACAAAGTCGAACTGGACCTTGTCGCGGTCGATGGCGCGGTAGACGTTCATCACAAACGTCTCCATGCCGCCGGCGTCCATCGCCGGCATGACCTGCAAAATGCGGATCGGCGCCATGCGCGCACCCCCTTCTCTCACGCTTCTTCTTCCTGCAGCATCCGGCGGCAGGCGGCCAGGCCGGCCCGCGCCGCGGGCGGCAGCTTCGGGTATTCGTGGCAGCAGCTTTCCAGTTCTGCCGTAAGGATCTCGCTCACAAGATACCGCGTGTACCATTTCTGGTCCGCAGGCAGCACATACCACGGGCTGTGGCGGCTGGCCGTGGCGTTCACGACCTCGTCGAAGGTGTCGAGATACTCGTCGAACAGGCGGCGCTCGCGGATATCGTCCGGCGAAAACTTCCAGTTTTTCTCCGGGGTCTCGATGCGCTCCAAAAACCGCTCGCGCTGCTTTTCCTTCGACACGTTCAGCAGTATTTTCACAATGCGGTAGCTGTTTTCGTACAGGTATTCCTCATAGTCGCGGATCTGGCGGTAGCGTTTGCGGAAAAACTCTTTCCGGCTGTCCTCCAGCACGCGCGGGGCCATGCGGTAGCCCTCCTGCAGGTCGTGCACCTGCACCACCAGCACATCCTCATAATAGCTGCGGTTGAAGATCGCGATATGCCCGCGCGCGGGCAGCACGCGGTTGACGCGCCACAGAAAGTCGTGGGCCAGCTCCTCCGGGTTCGGCTGCTTGAAGCTGTGCACGCTGACGCCCTGCGGGTTCAGCCCGCCCATCACATGCTTGACCATGCTGTCCTTGCCTGCGGCGTCCAGCGCCTGCAGCACCACGATCAGCCCTTCGCGCCCGTCGGCATAAAAGCCGTCCTGCAGCGCGGCCATCTTTTCAAGGTTTTCCGCCGTGCGCGCCGCAAGCGCCTGCTTGTTTTCCTTCTCGCTGCCTGCGCCGCACGGCAGCTTGCGGATCTCGCACGTCTCGCTGCCGTCAAAACGGAACCGCTCCGCCTTCATTGCCCGGCCTCCCTTGCTTTTGCGTTTATACAGACAAATATGCTATCAGTATACCCGCTTCCCGGCATTTGTGCAACAAAAACCGGCGCACCGGGCCGCGAAAGCAAAAAACCGCGCCGTTTGCCCGGCGGCGCAGGCGTTATTCGCCGTCCGTCTTTTCTTCCGCTTCGCCCCCGGCGTCCGGTTTCTGCCCGGCGTTCGCGCATTTCTGGCGGCAGGCGGCGCAGTTGCCGCCGCAGCCGCCCTGCCAGCCGCCGTGGTTGCAGATGAATACGATCGCGATGGCCAGCGCCACAAACACGGCCAGCAACACAAGAAAACTGCCCAGGTCCATAAACAAGTCCCTCCCGCTTATGCTTATATTTTATTATAGAGTGTATTATAGCACACCGGCGCAAAAAAGCCAGCGCAAAACGCGCGGGATCCCGCGCTGTAAAAGCTGCACAAAAACCGGCCGCTGCGGCGCGAGCGCACTGACCAGAGCGCCGAACTTGCATATAATTTATAAATATTCATTGACAATGCATAAAAACAACATTATACTGGGGGATATCCCCGCAGGGCACTGCGGGATGCAATGAACACATGATAAAGAGGGTATACACAATGAAAAAGCTTCTTTCTGTGATGCTGGCCGCCGCCCTGGCGCTCAGCGTAACGGCCTGCGGCAACACCGCTTCTTCTGGGAGCACCGCCGCCTCCGAACCCGCTGCCGAGAGCGCTTCCTCCGAAGCGGCCGAGACCAGCGAAGCCGCCGGGGAGGACACCGCCGGGGCTGCGTCCGCCGGGCTGACCACCGTCGAGGCCGGCAAGCTCATCATGTCCACCAACGCGGCCTTCCCGCCGTATGAGATGACCACCGACGACGGCGGCTTTGAGGGCATCGACGTTGAGATCGCGGGTGCGCTCGCCGAAAAGCTCGGCTTGGAGCTGCAGATCGAAGATATGGACTTTGACGCCGCGCTGCTCAGCGTGCAGCAGGACAAGGCCGACATGGTCATGGCCGGCGTCACCGTCACCGACGACCGCCTGCTGGTCATGGACTTCACCGAGAGCTACGCCACCGGCATCCAGTCCATCATCGTGCCCGAAGGCTCCGACATCGCCTCCATCGACGACCTGGCCGGTAAGGTCATCGGCACCCAGCGCGGCACCACCGGCTGGCAGTACTGCACCGATGAATTCGGCGATGAAAACGTCGTCGCCTATGACAACGGCCTCACCGCCGTGCAGGCGCTCAACAACGGCCAGGTCGACTGCGTCGTTATCGACAACGCCCCCGCCCAGGAGTTCGTGGAAGCCAACCCCGGCCTGACCATCCTGGAAACCCCGTATGCCGAGGAAAACTACGCCATCGGCGTCAACAAGGGCAACACCCAGCTGCTGGACGCCCTGAACGGCGCCATTGCGGAGCTGCAGGCCGACGGCACCATCCAGTCTATCCTGGATAAGTACATCAGCGCCGAATAAGCCAAAAACATCATAACGCTGGGGCGGCCCGGACCGGGCCGCCCTTTTGGTGAGAATACAGAGAACAGGAAAGGGGATAGGGGCGCATGAACCTGGCCCAACAGTTTGAAACGCTGTCCGAGCTGGCCCGCAGCGGCGAAGCCCTCTCAGTCTGGCAGGACATTTTTGTCAAATTCTACCAGGCGTTCATCCTGGAGGATCGCTGGCTGCAGTACATCGAAGGCGTCGGCACCACGCTGCTGGTCACAGCCATGGCGCTGGCGCTGGGCGTGGTCCTGGGCAGCATCGTCGCGCTGGTGCGCGTCGCGCACGACCAGCAGCGCCCGCACCGCCGCAACCCGGTGCTGGGCTTTTTCAACGCGGTGCTCAAGGTCTATGTCACGGTCATCCGCGGCACGCCCATGATGGTGCAGCTGCTTATTATGATGATGGTCGTCTTTGCCTCCAGCCGCAACTATACGATGGTCGGCGCGCTGACGCTGGGCATCAACTCCGGCGCGTATGTGTCCGAGATCATCCGCGGCGGCCTGATGGCCGTCGACCCCGGCCAGATGGAAGCGGGGCGCAGCCTGGGGCTTGATTATATCACCACCATGGTGCGCATCATCATCCCGCAGGCCGTCCGCTCCATCCTGCCTGCTTTGGGCAACGAGTTCATCATCCTGCTCAAGGATACCTCGCTCATCACCACCATCGGCGGCAAGGAGCTGCTGCACGCGGCGCAGGGCATCATGAACCGCACCTACGAAGCCATGTTCCCGCTGCTGGGCATCGCGGCCATCTACCTGGTGCTGGTCATGATCTTTACCTGGCTGCTGGGCAAACTGGAAAGGAGGCTGGCGCAGAGTGATCGACGTTAAAGGCTTACGCAAAAAGTACGAAGGTCTGGAAGTGCTCAAGGGCGTTGACCTGACCATCAACAAAGGCGACGTCGTCTGCCTGGTCGGGCCTTCCGGCTGCGGCAAGTCGACCTTCCTGCGCTGCCTCAACCGCCTGGAGGAGCCGGACGCCGGTACCATCACGCTGGACGGGCAGGAAGTGACCGAAAAGGACATCGACGCCATGCGCGCGCGCATGGGCATGGTGTTCCAGCACTTCAACCTGTTCCCGCACCTGACGGTCAAGCGCAACATTACGCTGGCCCCGGTGCACCTCAAGCGCATGACCCAGGCCGAAGCCGACGCCAAGGCCATGGAACTGCTCGAGCGCATCGGCCTGGCCGACAAGGCCGACGCCTACCCCAATATGCTCTCCGGCGGGCAGAAGCAGCGCATCGCCATTGTGCGGGCGCTGGCCATGAACCCGGACGTGCTGCTGTTCGACGAACCGACCAGCGCGCTTGACCCCGAAATGGTCGGCGAGGTGCTGGAACTGATGAAGGAGCTGGCCCGCGGCGGCATGACGATGGTCGTCGTCACCCACGAGATGGGCTTTGCCCGCGAGGTCGCCAACCGCGTGATCTTCATCGACGAGGGCGTCGTCAAGGTCGACAAGCCCCCGCAGGAGTTCTTCCAGAACATCGAAAACGAGCGCCTGCGCGCCTTCCTGTCCAAGGTGCTGTAACACGCAAACCCGGAGCCCCCGGCAAACCGCATAGTCTGCCGGGGGCTTTTGGCGCGGCGTCCCCGCTTGCGCGCGGGGCGCGGATGCGGTAGAATAAAACCATCCGAACAACCGCACCCAGGGAGGGACAATCTATGAGCAAAGCTGTGATCTTTTTTGCGCAGGGCCTTGAGGAATGCGAGGGCCTGCTCTGCGTCGACATCCTGCGCCGCGCGGGCGTCGAAGTGACCGTTGCCGCCGTCGGCGGCGAGCGCGTTGTGCGCTCGGCCCGGCAGGTCAACGTTGTGGCCGACGCCCTGGCCGAAGAACTCGACTACAGCGGGTTTGACGCCGTCATCCTGCCCGGCGGCCTGCCGGGCGTCGACCACCTCAAGGCCGACGCCGCCGTGCGCCGCACCTGCTGCGATTTTGCCGCTGCGGGCAAGCTGGTGGCCGCCATCTGCGCCGCGCCCACGGCGCTGGCTGAATTCGGCCTGCTGGCGGGCAAGCGCGCGACCGTTTACCCCGGCATGGACGCCGCCCTGACCGCCGCCGGGGCCGAGTACACCGGCCTGCCGCTGAGCGTGGACGGCAACATCGTCACCGGCGAAGCGCTCGGCGCGGCCATCCCGTTCGCGCTGGCCCTGGCCGCCCGCCTGGCCGGGCAGCCCGCCGCCGACAAAGTCAAAAACGCCATCGTCTACCGCTACTGATCCCCGGACACACAAAAACGGCTGTACAGGCCAAAGCCTGTACAGCCGTTTTTATCGGTTAAAGGGAACTTTTACGCGGGCGTCACGGTGAACGCGGCGACGCTGCAGGGGGGCAGCACGGCGGTGAAGCCGTCGCCGGTCAGGGTGGTGGCCAGCGCGCGCGGCGCGACCGTCTCGGGCGCGTCGAAGGTGTTGTACGCAGCCGGCGCGCCGGTGAGCACGGCGCCTTCCACCGCAGCCGCCTTGACGCCGCCCAGCCGCACGGTGATGGGCAGGCTGGCCGCGTCGTCGATGTGCGCCGCCGTGACCAGGATGCTGCCGTCGGCCTGCTGGCTGGCGGACACCTGCACGTCGGGCAGGCCGTCGGCCTCGTGGTCCAGCAGGCGGGTCTCGGCGTAGGTCTCCAGCTGGCGGGCGTTCTGGTGCGCCTTGTACATCTTGAACACATGGTAGGTCGGCGTCAGCAGCAGCTTGTCGCCTTCGGTCAGCACCATCGACTGCAGCACGTTCGCGATCTGGGCGATGTTCGCCATCACGACGGTGTCGCAGTGGTTGTTGAAGATGTTCAGCGTCAGCGCGGCCACCAGTGCGTCGCGCATCGTGTTCTGCTGGTACAGGAAGCCCGGGTTGGTGCCCGGCTCCACGTCGAACCAGGTGCCCCACTCGTCCACGACCAGGCCCAGCTTCTTTTCCGGGCAGACGCGGCGCATGATGCGGCCGTGGTTTTCGACCATCTCCTCCATGCGCATCGCCTGGCGCAGCGCCTCGTACAGCTCGCAGCGGCTGAACTCGGTGGCGCTGCCCTTGTGCTGCCAGTCGCCGTCCTTCAGCGTCAGCGTGTAATAGTGCAGGCTCAGCGCGTCGATGTAGCGCCCGGCCTGCTCGGCCACGACCTTGGTCCAGCGGTAATCGTCGTTGCTGGGGCCGCAGGCGATCTTGTACAGCGGGGCGTCATTGTCATAGCTGCGCAGGAAGGTCGCGTACTGGCGGCACAGGTCGGCATAGTGCTCCGGCCGCATGTTGCCGCCGCAGCCCCAGTTTTCGTTGCCGATGCCCCAGTACTGCACGTTGAACGGCGCGTCGCCGCCGTTCTGGCGGCGCAGGTCGGCCATGGGGGAAACGCCGGGCATGTTGCAGTATTCGACCCAGTCGGAAAATTCCTGCACGGTGCCGCTGCCCACGTTGCCGGAGATATACGGGTCGCAGCCAAGCTGGCGGCAGACTTCCAGAAACTCATGCGTGCCGAAGGCGTTGTTCTCGGTCACGCCGCCCCAGTTGGTGTTGACGATGGTCTTGCGCTGCGCCTTGGGGCCCACGCCGTCGCGCCAGTGGTAGGTGTCGGCAAAGCAGCCGCCCGGCCAGCGCAGCACCGGCACGTCGATGCCCTTGAGCGCCTCGATCACGTCGGCGCGCGGCGTGCCGTCGGCATTGGCCAGGCCGCCGTAGATGCAGCGGCCCAGGTGCTCGGCAAAGTGGCCGTAAATGTTTTTGTTGATGGTCCCCGCGGAGCGGTTCGCGTTGATAAAGATCTGCGCCATAAAGTCCTCCCTTATTTGCAATGCGGATGGTGAAAACCGTCGTTTTGCACATTATACTGCCCCCTTATACGGAAAGCAAGGGGGGTAAATTACAGTTTTAAATATAAACTTTCACAAAAATACCGAATTTTGCGCCAAACAGTAGAAAACGGCCGCGGAATACGCTACAATAAAAATTGATCCCGCCCGGCGAAACGCCGGGCCCTACATACTGGAGGAAAATAGTATGCTGAAGCGTCTGCGCAAACTTGTCTGGCAGGCCAACATGGACCTGCCCAAACACGGCCTTGTAACCTTTACCTGGGGCAACGTCTCGGGCATCGACCGCGAGCGCGGCCTGGTGGTCATCAAGCCGTCCGGCGTCGATTACGAGGACCTCACGCCGGAGAACATGGTCGTCGTCGACCTGGAGACCGGCCGCACGGTGGACAGCGACCTCAACCCGTCCTCGGACACCAAAACCCACCTGGAACTCTACCGCGAATTCCCGGCTCTCGGCGGCATCGTGCACACCCACAGCCCCTACGCTGTGGCCTGGGCGCAGGCGGGGCATGATATCCCGTGCTACGGCACCACCCATGCCGACTATTTCTACGGCTCGGTGCCCTGCGCGCGCCACCTGACCCCGGCCGAGCTGGAAGAAGATTACGAAAAGAACACCGGCCGCATCATCGTCAAGACCTTCCGCTCCCGCGGGCTCGACCCGGTCGCGGTGCCCGGCGTCATCTGCCACAGCCACGGCCCGTTCACCTGGGGCAAGGACCCGGCCCAGGCCGTGTACCACGCCGTCGTGCTGGAGGAAGTCGCCAAAATGGCGCTGCTGACCCGCCAGGTCGACGCCGACGCCGCCCCGGCGCCGCAGTATCTGCTGGACAAGCATTACATGCGCAAGCACGGCCCCAACGCTTACTACGGCCAGGGCCACGCCGCCAAAGCCGACAAGGAATAAGGGTCGCGCCATGCCGGAGAGAAAACACATCTGCCGCCGCTGCCTTTTGCAGGACATGGCGGACGAAAACGATTATTACCAGAGCGTCGTGCGCTACCGCGAAACGATGCCCAAAGCCAAGCGCACGCCGGACGATGCCTACGCCGCGCGCCTTGCCGCCTGCCGCGCCTGCGACAAACTGGACGGCGGCACCTGCATGGCCTGCGGCTGCTATGTCGAGATGCGCGCCGCCCGCATCGACCAGCACTGCCCGCTCACAAACGCGGCGTGGTGAACCCGGGTGAGCAAAAACTGTAAAAGTTGCCTGCAACTTGTAGACGCAACACCTTGAAAAATATCAAAAATCGCTTTATAATAAAACTGGCTGTGAATTCGTTCACAAAAACCGCCCACTCCATCAAGCGGTTGGCACGCGTCCGTTTGCGCGGGCGCACCCACTAAAGGCAAAGGAGAGAAAATTATGACGTATTCTGCACAAGTCGAAGCCATGTGCCCCATCGCCAAAGGCCCCAAGCACGGCCCGGCGCCCATCCCGGAAGAGGGCGAATGGGTCAAGGCGTACAAAATTGAGGACATCAGCGGCTACACCCACGGCGTGGGCTGGTGCGCTCCGCAGCAGGGCACCTGCAAGCTGAGCCTGAACATCAAGAACGGCATCATCGAGGAGGCCCTGGTCGAGACCATCGGCTGCTCCGGCATGACCCACTCCGCCGCCATGGCCGGTGAGATCCTGCCCGGCAAGACCATCCTGGAAGCGCTCAACACCGACCTTGTCTGCGACGCCATCAACGTTGCCATGCGCGAACTGTTCCTGCAGATCGTCTACGGCCGCAGCCAGACCGCCTTCTCGGAGGACGGCCTGCCCATCGGCGCGGGTCTGGACGACCTGGGCAAGGGCCTGCGCAGCATGACCGGCACCATCTTCTCCACCAAGGCCAAGGGCGTGCGCTACCTGGAACTGACCGAGGGCTACATCCTCAAGACCGCCGTCGACAAGGACGACCAGATCATCGGCTACCAGTTCGTGCGTCTGGGCAAGATGATGGAAGACATCCGCCACGGCGTGGACCCCAAGACCGCCTACGAGAAGAACATCGGCACCTATGGCCGTTTCTCGCCGGAACAGGGCGCTGTCAAGTACATCGACCCGCGTGAAGAATAAGAGAGGGAGGTACAAACCTTATGGCTACTTTTGAATCCCAAGAGCGCCGCATGCCCAAAATCAACGAGTGCCTGAAAGCCAACGGCCTCGAATCTCTGGACGCCTGCAACGAAATGCTGCTGGCCAAGGGCATCGACTGCGACAAGATCATCCGCGGCGTGCAGCCCATCTGCTTTGACAACGCCGTCTGGGCTTACACCCTGGGCACCGCCATCGCCGTCAAGCGCGGCCTGAAGAACGCCGCCGACTGCGCCGCCGCCATCGGCGAAGGCCTCGAAGCCTTCACCATCCCCGGCTCCGTCGCCGAGCAGCGCCATGTCGGCCTCGGCCACGGCAACCTGGGCGCCATGCTGCTGCATGAGGACACCCACTGCTTCGCCTTCCTGGCCGGCCACGAATCCTTCGCCGCCGCCGAGGGCGCCATCGGCATCGCCCGCACCGCCAACAAGGTGCGCAAGACCCCGCTGCGCGTCATCCTCAACGGCCTGGGCAAGGACGCCGCCATGATCATCAGCCGCATCAACGGCTTCACCTATGTCAAGACCGAGTTCGACTTCAAGACCGGCGAGCTGACCGTCGTCAGCGAGACCCCGTACTCCGACGGCGAGCGTGCCGCCGTCAAGTGCTACGGCGCCAACGACGTGCTCGAAGGCGTGGCCATCATGAAGGCCGAGGGCGTGGAAGTTTCCATCACCGGCAACTCCACCAACCCCACCCGCTTCCAGCACCTGGTCGCGGGCACCTACAAGAAGTGGGCGCTCGAGAACGGCAAGAAGTACTTCTCCGTCGCTTCCGGCGGCGGCACGGGCCGCACCCTGCACCCGGACAACGTCGCGGCCGGCCCGGCTTCCTACGGCCTGACCGACTCGATGGGCCGCATGCACGGCGACGCCCAGTTCGCCGGTTCCTCCAGCGTGCCCGCCCACGTTGAGATGATGGGCCTGATCGGCGCCGGCAACAACCCGATGGTCGGCATGACCGTCGCCTGCGCCGTCGCCGCCTCCCAGGTCGCGGACTGAACCCCGCCTGCGCGTGAGCGCATAACGACAAAATAAAAGTGCTGTACGGACCCTTGGCATCCCGCCGCTGTCCGTACAGCACTTTTTTATTGCTTTTGCCCGCGCCGGTTTTATTCCGCCGTTTCGATAAAACCGCCGCCGAAGACGAAGCCGCCGCGGTAGAACACGGCGCTCTGCCCGGGGGCGGGGGCGCGGACCGGCTCGGGGAAGGCGGCTTCCCACAGGCCGTCCGCCAGCGGCTGCACGCGGCAGGGCGCGGGGGCGGCGGCGCTGCGCACCTTGACGCGGTAGTCGCCCGCAGCCAGCGGCGCGCCGTCCGGCGTCACAACGCCGGTCACGGTCAGGCGGGCGGCGTACTCGCCGCCGCTTTCGGCCAGCTGGATGTCGCCGTTCGGCAGGATTGCCTTGACGAACAGCGGCCGCCCGGCCGCAATGCCCAGCCCCTTGCGCTGGCCCACCGTGTAGCGGTCCACCCCGGCGTGGGGGCCCAGGTCCTCGCCGTCGGGGCCCAGGAACCGCCCGCTCTGCGGCTGGTGCCCGCGCGCGCGGATGAACGCCGCATAGTCGCCGTCCGGGATAAAGCAGATCTCCATCGAGTCGGGCGCTTCGGCGCAGGCGAGCCCGATGTCCCGCGCGATGTCGCGCACATCGTCCTTTTCAAATTCGCCCAGCGGCAGCACCAGCCGCTGCAGGATGTCCTGCCCCAGGCGGTACAGCATATAACTCTGGTCGCGCGCGGCGCTCTCGGCCGTGCACAGGCGGCACTGGCCGTCGTCGCACAGCACAACGCGCGCATAGTGCCCGGTCGCAATGGACGGGCAGCCCAGCTCGTCGGCCTTCTGCGCCAGCAGCCGGAACTTGACGGCCGGGTTGCACAAAATGCAGGGGTTGGGCGTGCGCCCGGCGCAGTAGCTCTCGCAGAACGGTGTGACGACCTCGCGCTCGAACGCCTCGGCGGCGTCGATCACATGCACCGGCACGCCCAGCGCGGCCCCGGCGTCCTTCGCCGCCTCAACGGCGGCGTCGTGCGCGGGCGAAAAGCGGATGACCGCCCCCTGCACGGCAAAGCCCTGCTCCTGCAAAATGCGCACGGCGACGCTGGAATCCACCCCGCCGCTCATGCCCACAAGGATCTTGTCCTGCTTTTCAAATGTGTTGAAACCGATCGCGTCCATGGAAAAACCTCCCCGGTAAAATGACATGACATTTCAGCAAAGCGGCGACAGCACGCGCAGCACGCCGTCCACAAGGAACCGCCCGAACCCCACGCGCACATTGCCGCCCAGCCGCATCTCGCGGCATTGGGCCTGCGTGGCCAGGAAATCCGCGCGCAGGTCGGCCAGCAGCGAGGCTTTGTAGAACAGGGCGTTGTTCTCAAAATGCAGGAACAGGCTGCGGTAATCAAGGTTGACCGTGCCCACCGTGCCGACGGCATCGTCGATGATGCAGCCCTTGGCGTGCACAAACCCCGGCGTGTACTCGTAAATTTTCACCCCGGCGGCCAGCAGCAGCGGGTAAAAGCTCTGCGACATGCGGAAGATGAGTTTTTTGTCCGGCACGCCCGGCATCAGGATGCGCACGTCGACGCCGCGGCGCGCCGCGCGCACGAACGCCTCCTGCAGCGAGTTGCCCAGCATCAGGTACGGCGTGAAAAACCACGCCGTGCGCTCCGCCTGGGACAAAAGCTCGATATACAGCTCGTTGCTGGCGGCCTGGCGGCGCAGCGGCGAATCATAGTAAGAGAGGACATACCCGTCCGGCTGCGCCGGGGCGGGGCAGGCCGGGGCGGCGGGCTGCGGCTGCGGGTCGCCGGAAAAAGCGTTCCAGAACTCGGTGAACATCCGCGTATAGTTTTGGACAGCCGGGCCGCGCAGCTCCAGGCCAAAGTCCTTCCAGTGGCCGAACTTTTCCACGCGGTTGATATACTCGTCGGCCAGGTTGATGCCGCCCGTGAAAGCGACCTCGCCGTCGACAATCATCATTTTGCGGTGGTCGCGGCAGTTGAGCGTGCCCTTCAAAAACAAAAACGGGTTAAACGCCGCGCAGCGGATGCCCTGCTGCTGCAGCCGCCAGGTGTCGCCGCCGTTGTAGGTCGAAATGCTGCCAAGGTCGTCGTACAGAACGCGGACGTCGACGCCCGCGGCGGCCTTGCGGCGCAAAATCTCGACAAACGAATCCCACAAAACGCCGCGGTCGATGATAAAATATTCAATAAAGATGAAGCGCTTCGCCTGTTCCAGCGCCTGCAGCATCACGGGGTAGATATCGTCGCCCAGCGGGTAGAAGCGGGCGAACGCGTTGGGCTGCAGCGCCGCGCCGGTGATGCCCTCCAGATAGGCGAAGGTCTGCGCCAGCCGCGGCGGCGCGCCGGGCGGGGCCGCGGGCGGCGCGGGCGGAAAGTCCGCCCCGACCCTGTCCAGCTGCCTGCGCAGTTTGCGGGTCGTGCGTTTGTCGCCGAACAGCAGGTACAAAAATGCGCCCGGCAGCGGGAAGCTCAAAATCACGAGCAGCCACAGCATGTTGTAGGCGGTCTCGTCCGCTTTGATGACAAGGTACAAAACAAACAGCAGCGCCAGCACCGAAAGGACAAAGTTGAGCAGCGCCGCCCACGGGGCCAGCCAGCGGGCCAACAGCAGCAGCCAGGCGAACTGGATGGCCACCGCCGGGACGGCCGCCAGCACCCGGATCACGATCCTGCGCATCGCGTGCCCTCCTTAAATCATGGGATACGCCTCCATCATACCACATCCGGCGTGCCGCAGGCAAGGCGTTTTGCGCGCTCAGCCGCCGGCGCTTGTGTAGCGGCGCAGCGCGCGCCGCCAGACAAGGTGCTGCACCCCGAACGCCAGCACCGGGACGGCCAGCCCCCAGGCGGTCAGCGCGGGCGGCAGCTTCCCGGCGGCGAACAGGGTCGGGAAGTTGGTGATGACAAACACCGGCAGCACAAAGACGCCCAGCCGCCGTACCCAGTGGGGGTAGAGGTTCATCGGCGTGTTGTTGAAATCAAACACGGCCGAGGACAGCGCCTGCATGCCGTTGCCCGCAACGAACCAGAACGATAGCAGCTCCGGGATCAAAAACAGGCAGTAGGTCAAAAACAGCCCGGCCAGGCACAGCGCGGCAAACCCGGCCACGTTTGTAAGCGTGACGGCCAGCCCCTCGCGCCGCCAGCCCCAGGCGATCAGCGCCGCGCCCGCCGCATACAGCGCGTTCCACAAAAAGACCTGCATGACGATGGGGAACAGGCAGCTGACCAGCCCGAGGAAAAAGTCGGCGCGGTAGGCCATCGCTTTCTGCATCCCCATGCCGAAAACATAAAGATATCCCTTCGCTTTCACGGTGCGCCCACCCCGGCTTTCTCATAAAACCAGGCGATCCCCTCTTCAAGCGGGATGTCCCGGACATCCAGGTCGACCACCGGCAGCGCGCCCAGCAGCTGCGGCAGGCAGCGCTCCAGCCCGTCGCGGTCCACCTCCAGCAGGGCGGTGTTGTGCCTGCATTCGCGCACAGCGCCAAAGCGCGCCAGCCCGGCGGGGTCAAGGTCGCGCTGCGCCTTGAGCGCAATGAGCTTTTTGTGCCCGAACACCTCGCTGACCTCGGCCAGCGGGCCGTCAAACACGACGCTGCCGTGGTTGATGATGCTGCGCGGGCACAGCGCTTCGATGTCGGCCGTATAGTGGCTGGTCAGCAAAAGCGTGGTGCGCGTCTGCTCGTTGTAATATTTGAGAAAATCGCGGATGCTGCGCTGGGACAGGATGTCCAGGCCGATCGTCGGCTCGTCCAGGTATAAGATGTCCGGGCGGTGCAGCAGCGCCGCAATCAGCTCCATCTTCATGCGCTCGCCCAGCGAAAGCCGCCGCACCTGCACCTGCAGCAGCGCGCGCACGTCGAGCAGGCCGGTCAGCTCGTCCAGCGTGCGGCGGTAAGCGTCCTCGTCGATCTCATAGATGCGGCGGTTGAGCTCGAACGTGTCCAGCGCGGGCAGGTCGGGCCAGAGCTGGCTTTTCTGCCCCATGACAATGGCGAACCGGCGCCGGTAGCCGCGGCGGCACTCCCACGGGATGTACCCGGCCACCGCGGCGCTGCCGGACGTCGGGTACAAAATGCCGGACAGCATCTTGAGCGTCGTCGTTTTGCCCGCGCCGTTGGGTCCCAGCAGGCCGACGGCCTCCCCCTTCTCCACCGTAAAGCTCACGCCGTTCACGGCGGTTTTGGTCTGTAGTTGGCGGTTGAACAGGTTGCGCAGCGAACCTTTGAGACCTTTCTCCTTGGTTGAATAGGTAAAGGTCTTGCACAGGTCCTGCACGGTGATGATGTTCACGGGAAAATCCCCCTCCGGCGTCAAAAATCATCGCGCCCGCCCCCCGGCGGGGCGGCGGCGCAGATGCATGGTAGCACAGCGGGGGAACCTTGTCAGCGCGGGCGCGGCCAAAAGAAAAAACAGCCCACACGCCCCCGGGCGTTGCCCGTGCGGGCGGGTGGACTGTTTCGGCTTTTCTTACGCCTGGCGGCCGCCGTACTTTTTGCTCTGCTCAACGGCCAGGCGGTCGCAGCGCTCGTTTTCGGGGTGCCCGGCGTGGCCCTTGAGCCAGTGGTAGTGGATCTTGTGCTTTTCGCTCTCCTCCAGCAGCGGGGCCCACAGGTCGGGGTTCAAAGCGGGGGATTTGTCGGCCTTTTTCCAGCCGCGGGCGTGCCAGCTTTTGGCCCAGCCTTTTTCCAGGCCGTTGATGACGTACTGGCTGTCCGAATAAAGGTCAATGTCGCACGGCTCTTTCAGCTGGCGCAGCGCCTCCAGCAGGCCGGTCAGCTCCATGCGGTTGTTGGTGGTCGAAGCCTCGCCCCCGCTGATCTCTTTTTCAAAAACCTTGCCCGCCGCGCTGCGAAACCGCAGGATCGCGCCCCAGCCGCCCGGGCCGGGGTTGCCGCTGCACGCGCCGTCGGTATAGATCTCTACATGCTTCATTAGATCGGTCTCTCCCTGTCCATACTCTATAATAGTATTATACCCGGTTTCGCCCGCGCTGGCAAGGCGCGCCGCGCGCCGGACGATTTGACAAGACCCCGTACAGGAATTATAATAAAACCAATTGCAAAGCTGTGTTTTTTGCGGGCCCGGTCGCATCCGGTCGGATGGACCCATGCGCCCGAAAATGCCCTTGGCAACAACAGGCGGCCCGGCCGCGCTGTATACGATAACGCAAATCATGCCCCGCCCCCAGGGCGGCGGCTCCCCCGGGTCCGGCGGACGGCGCTGCGCGTCCGCCGGCCGGGGCGTCAACTGTTCAGGAGGACAACGAATGGAAGAATTGAACCAGAAGAAACCGGCCCAGCCCAAGCGCGCCCGCCAGGGCGGCCAGACCCGCCGCCCGCGCGCGGCCCATACCGCCGAAACCGAAACCAAAACCGCCAAACCGCCCCGCAGGCAGCCCGCCAGGGCGGCCGCGCCCAAGGCCCCGCGCGCGCCCAAAACGGGCGAAGCGCCCGCCGCCAACCGCCGCGCCGCCCGCCCGGCCCAGCCGCGGCTGCCGCAGGCGCCGCAAGCGCCGCGCCTGCCGCGCCGCCGCCAGAGCGCGCCGGTCTACACCGACCCGGCCGTGCCCATGCACATCTGCCCGCTGGGCGGCCTGGGCGAAGTGGGCAAAAACATCACGCTGTACGAATGCCAGGGCGACATGATCCTTGTCGACTGCGGCCTCGTCTTCCCGGACGAAGAGATGTTCGGCGTCGACCTCGTCATCCCCGACTTCACCTATGTGCTCGAAAATAAGGACCGCATCAAGGGCCTGTTCATCACCCACGGGCACGAGGACCACATCGGCGCGCTGCCCTACCTGCTCAAAAAGTTCAATGTGCCGATTTATACGGCCCGCCTGACCATCGGCCTGATCAAGAACAAGCTCGAGGAGCACGGCCTTGCTTCCAGCGCCGTCTTCCACGAGATCCGCCCGCGCCAGAAAGTCAAGCTCGGCTGCTTTACGGTCGAACCGATCCACGTCAACCACAGCATCCCGGACGCGCTCGCCTTCGCGATCGAGTGCCCGGCCGGCATCGTGCTGCACACCGGCGACTTCAAGATCGACTACACGCCGCTTTCGGGCGACGCCGTCACCGACCTTTCCACCATTGCCGAGTACGGCCGCCGCGGCGTGCTGGCGCTGCTGGCCGATTCCACCAACGCCGAGCGCCCCGGCTTCACCGCCACCGAGCAGACGGTGGCCGAAGGCGTGCGCAGCCTGTTTACCCGCGCCAAAAACCGGCGCATCATTGTGGCGACCTTCGCCTCCAACATCTACCGCGTTCAGCAGATCATCGAGCTGGCCATGGAGAGCGGGCGCAAGGTGGCCGTCAGCGGCCGCAGCATGGTCTCCAACACCGAGATGGCCCGCGAGCTCGGCTACATCCGCGTGCCGGACAACGTCCTCATCGACGTCGAGGAGGTCAACAAATACCCGCCCGAAAAGGTCGTGCTGATCACGACCGGCAGCCAGGGCGAACCGCTGTCCGCGCTGTCGCGCATGGCGCAGTCCAACCACCGCAACGTCAAGGTCGGCCCGTCCGACTTCATCATCATCTCGGCGCGGCCCATCCCCGGCAACGAAAAGACCGTGACCAAGGTCGTCAACGGCCTGCTCAGCCTGGGGGCGGAGGTCATCTACGAGAACATGTACGATACCCACGTCTCCGGCCACGCCTGCCAGGAGGAGCAGAAGCTGATTTTGACGCTTGCCCACCCGCAGTATTTCCTGCCCGTGCACGGCGAGTTCAAGCAGCTCAAACGCCACGCCGAAACGGCCGAGCACCTGGGCTATATCCCGAAAAACAACATCTATATCGCAGAAAACGGCCAGAACATCCGCGTCTCGCAGGACGGCCTCGTGCTGGAAGGCACGGTGCCCTCCGGCGCTGTGATGGTGGACGGCTACGGCGTCGGCGATGTGGGCAACGTCGTTCTGCGTGACCGCCATCATCTTTCGGAGGACGGCATCGTCATCGTCACGGTGGCGGTGGACGGCCGCACCGGGCAGGTCGTGTCGGGCCCGGAAATCGTCAGCCGCGGCTTTGTGTATGTGCGCGAGAGCGAGGAACTGCTGGACGGCGCACGCACCCAGGTGGAGATGGCGCTCGACCGTTCCCTGGCCGAAAACCTGCACGACTGGGCCAGCGTCAAGGCCCGCGTGCGGGAGGCGCTCTCGGGCTATATCTACCGCCGTACCAAGCGCAGCCCCATGATCCTGCCGATCCTGCTGGAAGTCTGAATCTGCCGCCGCGGCCTGCCCGGCGCGCTGCGCAAGGATGGTAAAAAACCATGAAACATAGAAAATGCCCGGACCCTGTGGTCCTTTATGTGCTGCTGGCCGCGGCCTGCCTGGGGCTGGCCGTGCCGGTGGCGGTGCTGGACGCGCGCTGGCTGATCCTGCCGGCGGCGCTGCTCGTTCTGGCCGCCGTGCTGCTGGCTTTCCACATCCGCCGCCTGCGGCGCTTTGTGGCCGTCAACCTGGGCGGGCGCAGCTTTGCGGGCAGCAAGATGCAGGTCAGCCTGGCCGCGCTGCCGGTGCCGCTCATGCTGCTCAGCGACGGGGTCGTGATCTGGTACAACGACCAGTTCCGCGACCAGGTCCTCGGCGGCGAGGACGCCGTGCGCCCGCTGGCCGCCAGCTGCCTGGAAGGCTTCGACCTCGCGGTCTGCGCGCGCCCCCACGGCCAGGACCTTGCCGCCAACGGCTTCCGCTTCACCGGCTATGCCAGCCCGGTGCCCGGCGGCGCGGGCGGGGCGCTGGTCTACCTCATCAACAACACTTTCTATAAGGACACGCTGGACGAGTACACGGCCAGCCGCCCGGCCTACCTCAACATCGTCATCGACAGCTACGACGAGCTGTTCACCGATATGAAGGACTCCGAGCAGGCGCATGAGCTGGAAGCCATCAACCGCCTGCTGGAAGAATACTTCAGCACAACGACCGGCTTTTTACGCAAAGTCTCGAACAACCGCTACATTGCGGTGATCGAGGAGCGCGACCTGCACCCGATGATCGAAGGCCGGTTTGAGATCCTCGACAAAGTCCGCGCGCTGCTGCCCAGCGGCATGCTCACGCTGTCCATCGGCGTCGGCCACGGCGGCAAAACGCTGGCCGAATGCCAGGAAATGGCCCGCCAGAGCATCGACATCGCGCTCGGCCGCGGCGGCGACCAGGCCGCCGTCAAGACCGCCGACGGCTTTGAGTTCTACGGCGGCGTCTCCCACGGGGTGGAAAAGCGCAGCCATGTGCGCAGCCGCATCATCGCCAACGCCCTGGCCGACCAGATCCGCCAGAGCGACAGCGTCATCATCATGGGCCACCGCATGTCCGACCTCGACGCCGTCGGCTCGGCCATCGGCGTGCTGCGCATGTGCAAAATGTGCGACGTGCCGGCGGTCATCGCCGTGCAGCAGGGCGCAACGCTGGCCGGGGCGCTCATCGACACCTTCATTGACGCGGGCGAAAGCCACAACTTCATCGAACCGCGCGAGACGCTCAGCCTCATCACGCCGGACACGCTGCTGATCGTCGTCGATACCTACCAGAAATATCTGCTGGAAAGCCGCGAGATCTACGAAAAGTGCAAGCGGGTCGTCGTGATCGACCACCACCGCATGGCGGTCGGCCACATCGACAACCCGGTGCTGCTCTACCACGAACCCTACGCCTCCTCGGCCAGCGAGCTTGTGTGCGAGCTGCTGCAGTTCATGCCCAGCGCCGACAACATCACCCCGCTGGAAGCGCAGGCCCTGCTGGCCGGCATCATGCTGGACACGCGCAGCTTTGCGCTGCATGTGGGCGTGCGCACGTTTGAGGCCGCCGCCTGGCTGCGCAGCCGCGGCGCCAAAACCGCCGAGACCAAGCTGCTGTTCAACACCAGCAAGGAAGAGTACGAGGCGCGCGCCGCCATCGTCGAAAGCGCTTACATCTACAAGGGCTGCGCCATCGCGCTCTCGCAGGAGCTCCCGCCCGAAATGTCGGTCGTGCTGCCCATGGCCGCCAACGACCTGCTCACCATCAACGGCGTGGACGCCAGCGTCGTCGCCGTGGCCAAAAACGGCGGCGTCAACATCAGCGCCCGCAGCATGGGCGCGCTCAACGTCCAGGTCATTCTGGAGGGGCTGGGCGGCGGCGGTCACCTGACCATGGCCGGGGCCCAGCTCAAGGACTGCACGCTCAAGGAGGCCGAGAGCCGCATCCGCGCCGAAATCGACCGCTACCGCGAGGCCCAGAGCGCCGAAAAAGCCGCCGCCCTGGTCTGACAGCGTTCCAAACAACGACAATACGAGGTAACTGCCATGAAAGTCATTCTCAAACAGGACGTCAAGAACATCGGCAAGCGCGACGAGATCCACGAAGTCTCGGACGGCTATGCCCGCAACTTCCTGCTGCCGCGCGGCCTGGCCGCCCCGGCGGACGCCGACGCGCTGAACACCGCGCGCACCAAGAGCGAGGCCAAGGCCCACCACGAGGCCGAAGCCCGCGCCGCCGCCGAAGCGCTGGCCGCCAAGATCAAGGGCTGCACTGTGACCCTGCAGGTCAAGGGCGGGGCCTCCGGCAAGCTGTACGGCAAGGTCACGGCCAAGGACGTGGCCGACGCGCTGAGCAAGCAGACCGGCGCCGAAGTGGACAAGAAAAAGGTCGAGCTGCCCGCCTCCATCAAGGAGTTCGGCGTCTGCCAGGCGCAGGTGCGCCTGTACGCCGGCGTGACCGCCGCCTTCAACATCAAGGTGGAGCCGCTCGCATAAGTGTTTGTGAACAAGCAGAAGGGAAGGGGGTGCCCGTGTGGCCGCCAATGAACTGAGCCTGGCTTCGCTGGGCATCCAGATGCCCTACAACATGCAGGCCGAGCAGAGCGTGCTGGGCGCGGCGCTGATGGAGGAGAGCATCCTCAACCGCCTGATGACCGAGCTGCAGCCGGAGATGTTTTACTCCGACCAGAACCGCGCCGTGTTCGAGCAGATGCGCGCGCTGTTCAGCGACAGCGAGGCCGTCGACGTCATCACGCTGGTCGATGCGCTCGCCCAAAACGAAGTCTTCCGCAGCGCGGACGACGCCAAGACCTACATTGCGCAGATCGCCGAGACGGTGCCCGCCATCTCCAACGTCGATTCCTACATCAAGATCGTCAAGGAGAAGTACCAGACCCGCCGCCTGATCGAAGCCGCGCGCCAGACGCTGGAGCAGGCCGTCAGCGAGCCGGACGCCGATATGCTGCTGGAAAGCGCGGAGCAGAAGCTCTACGACATCCGCGGCGGGCAGGACAAATCCGGCGTCAAGAGCATCCGCGAATCCATCCTCGAAGTCATCGACACAATGCAGAAGCTCTCGGGCGCGGACCGCAGCAAGTATGCGGGCATCCCCACCGGCTTCAACTATCTCGATACCGTGCTCACCGGCCTGGGCCGGTCCGACCTCATCATCCTGGCGGCCCGCCCCGGCATGGGCAAAACGAGCTTTGCGCTCAACATCGCGACCAACGTCGCCCGCCAGCAGAAGGTGCCCACCATCATCTTCAGCCTGGAAATGACCTGCGAGCAGCTGACCGACCGCATCCTTTCGAGCGTGGCCGGCATCGACAGCCAGGCGTTCCGCACCGGCCGGCTCAACAATTCCGACTGGAACGACTTCGCCACCGCGACTTCGCTGCTCTACAACGTGCCGATCTATATGGACGATTCCTCCGGCATCTCGGTGCCCGAGATCAAGGCCAAGATCCGCCAGATCAACCAGGACCCCAAGCGCGAGCCCATCGGCCTGGTCATCATCGACTACCTGCAGCTCATGCAGAGCGCCAAGCGCACCGAGAGCCGCGTGCAGGAGATCAGCGATATCACGCGGAACCTGAAGATCATGGCCAAGGAGCTCAACGTGCCGGTCATTGCGCTGTCGCAGCTTTCGCGTGCGGCCGAAAAGACCACCGGCCGCTCCGACCACCGCCCGCAGCTGTCCGACCTGCGCGATTCCGGTTCGATCGAACAGGACGCCGACGTCGTGCTGTTTTTGTACCGCGCCGCCTACTACAACCGCCAGAACGGCGAAGGCGAACAGGCCAACGAGAACGAGGCCGAGTGCATCGTGGCCAAGAACCGCCACGGCGAGACGAGCATCGTCCGCCTTGGCTGGGACGGCGCGCACACCCGCTTCAGCAACCTGGACCAGGTGCATGAAGAATACTGAACCTTATCGGACCGCCGGGGCGCGCCGGGGGCGTTTATCCCCGCCCCGCCTGGCGGGGATAAACGCCATCTGAACGCGGTGAACCGTTATGAATGGGACCGATTGCGAACGAATCATTTCCGGGACAGAGCAGACCCTGCTTGCCTACTGCAAACGGCAGGGCCTGTTCAAGCCTGGCGACAGGGTCATTGCAGCCTGCTCCGGTGGGGCGGACTCGGTGGCCCTCTTGCTGTTTTTGCTGCGCTGCCGCCGCGAGCTTTCCATCGAGGTGCTTGCCACCCATGTCGACCACGGCCTGCGCGGCGAAGCATCGCAGGAGGACGCCCGCTTTGTGGCGCGCCTGTGCCAGAAAAAAGGCGTGGAGCTGTTTTTGTATGACGCGCGCCGCGCGGGCGTGACCATCCCCGACCACCCCGGCGAGGACTGGGCCCGCCGCCTGCGCTACGCCTGGTTCGACGAGCTGGCCGCGCGCGAGGAGGCCAAGATCGCCACCGCCCACACGCTGTCCGACCAGGCCGAGACCGTGCTGCTGCGCCTGGCGCGCGGCACCGGCCTGCACGGGCTGGGCGGCATCCGCCCGCAGCGCGGCGTCTACCGGCGGCCGCTGCTGTGCCTGAGCCGCGCCGAGACCGAGGCATACTGCGCGGCGCTCGGGCAAAGATATGTGCAGGATGAAACGAACGACACCGGCCTCTACGCCCGCAACCGCGTCCGCCAGGGGGCCGTGCCGGCGCTGCAGAGCGTCAACCCTTCGGCCGAGCGGTGCATCGCCCGCCTGTGCGCGCAGATGCAGGAGCTGGATTCCTGGCTGACCGGCGAGGCCGCCGCGCTGCTGCAGGCCGCCGCCACCCCCCGCGGCTACGACATCCAGACGCTGCGCGAAGCCGAAGGCCCCGTGCTGGACGCCGCGCTGCACAGCCTGGTGGCCCCGGTGCGCGACGCCGAGGAAAAGTACGTCAGCCTGCTGCGCTTTCTGGTGCTCAAGGGCGAAGGCGCGCTGCAGCTGACGGCCGATGTCAGCTACCGCGTGCAGAAATACGGCGGGGACAAACAGCTTGTGCGCATCTCGGCGGCGGGCGCTTTGCCGCCGCCCGCGCCGCCGCAGCCCGCTTTGCCCGGCGTTTACCGCCTGCCGGGCGGCTATGTGCTGTCTTTACAGGTCGAAAAGTATGAAGATTTTCTGAAAAATGCACCAATTTTCAAAAAAGACTTAA
>ERZ1643251.146-NODE-146-length-123569-cov-10.600070_pt1 | contig 123569 bp, 119 predicted proteins | sample MGYA00579261_ERZ1643251 | MGnify/ENA primary metagenome ERZ1643251 (study PRJEB29033, sample SAMEA4952267) | chicken gut metagenome | biome: Broiler Chicken; feature: Gastrointestinal Tract; material: Caecum | place: Ireland | collected 2018 | study: Broiler... | reverse complement strand
GAAGTAGCTCAGTTGGTAGAGCATTAGCCTTCCAAGCTAAGGGTCGCGGGTTCGAACCTCGTCTTCCGCTCGATGCTGCAACGACGGTTGCCCGGTTCAGGAAACGGACCGGCTGTCGGACGGGTGCGGACGACGACTTAAAGGATATTGAGGGACAATTATTCCTAAAATAGATTACAGATATGGCAAAAGAAAAATTTGACAGGTCCAAGCCGCATGTGAACATCGGTACGATCGGACACGTAGACCACGGTAAAACTACTCTTACCGCTGCAATTACCACGGTTCTTGCAAAGAAGGGTCTTTCTGAACTCCGCTCTTTCGACTCGATCGACAACGCTCCCGAGGAGAAGGAACGCGGTATCACCATCAACACCTCTCACGTGGAGTACCAGACGGCTAACCGTCACTACGCTCATGTGGACTGCCCGGGCCACGCCGACTATGTGAAGAACATGGTGACGGGCGCCGCTCAGATGGACGGTGCGATTCTGGTCGTAGCCGCCACCGACGGTCCGATGCCTCAGACCAACGAGCACGTGCTGCTGGCGCGTCAGGTGAACGTTCCGAAAATCGTCGTTTTCCTGAATAAGTGCGATATGGTGGACGATCCCGAGATGCTCGACCTCGTCGAGCTCGAGGTGCGCGACCTGCTGAGCAAGTACGATTTCGACGGCGACAACGCTCCGATCATCCGCGGTTCCGCTTTGGGTGCCCTCAACGGCGAGCCCAAGTGGGAGGAGAAGGTCATGGAGCTGATGGATGCCGTGGACAGCTACATTCCGCTGCCCCAGCGCGATAATGAAAAGCCTTTCCTGATGCCTGTCGAGGACGTGTTCTCGATCACCGGCCGCGGTACCGTGCTGACGGGCCGTATCGAAACCGGAGTTATCAAGGTGGGCGATCCGGTGGAGATCATCGGTTTGGCCGAGAAGTCGCTGACTTCGACCTGCACCGGCGTGGAGATGTTCCGCAAGTTGCTCGACGAGGGCGAGGCCGGCGACAACGTAGGTCTGCTGATGCGCGGTATCGACAAGAAGGAGGTAAAGCGCGGTATGGTCGTTGCCAAGCCGGGCTCGATCACTCCGCACACGAAGTTCGAGGCCGAGGTCTATATCCTGAAGAAAGAGGAAGGCGGCCGTCACACTCCGTTCCATCACAAGTACCGTCCGCAGTTCTATCTCCGTACGCTCGACGTGACGGGCGAGGTAGAGCTTCCGGAAGGCGTTGAGATGGTGATGCCGGGCGACAACGTGACGATCACCGTGACGCTGATCTATCCGGTAGCCCTGAACGTTGGTCTGCGTTTCGCTATCCGCGAGGGCGGCCGTACGGTCGGCGCAGGCCAGATCACGAAGATCATCGAATAATATCGATACAGTTCTTTCCGAGGGCGGTTCCGACCGCCCTCATCTTACGAGTGTAGTTCAAGGGTAGAATAGCGGTCTCCAAAACCGTTGATGGGAGTTCGAATCTCTCCACTCGTGCCAAAAATCTACTGCAATGAGATTTATAAACTACGTTAAGAACGCCTATGCCGAGCTGGTTCAGAAAGTGTCCTGGCCGTCATGGAGCCAATTGTCGAACTCGGCGGTAATTGTTATGACAGCTTCCCTGTTATTCGCCGTGGTCGTGCTCGTGATGGATCAGGCGTTCGAAAACCTGATGAAGGCCATATATAGTATTCTTTATTAACCCTTTGTCGAAAGGAGAGGTAAAGATGAGCGAAAAAGAGCAGAAGCAGTGGTACGTGATCCGTGCCATTGGAGGCAAGGAGAAGAAAGTGAAGGAGTACATCGAGACAGAAGTCCACAACAATCATCTCGAAGACTTCATTTCTCAGGTTCTGATTCCGACCGAAAAGGTTTACCAGATCAAGAACGGTAAAAAGATCAGTCGGGAGAAAGTCTCTTATCCGGGCTATGTACTGGTCGAAGCGGCTCTCGTAGGCGAAATTCCGTTTATGCTTCGCAACACTCCCAACGTTCTGGGCTTCCTCGGAGACACGAAGGCATCCACGATGGAGGCGACCCCTCTGCGCCCCCAAGAAGTGAGCCGTATCTTAGGCCGTGTCGACGAACTGAGCGTAGGGGAGGAGGAAAACGAGGTTCCTTTCTTCGTCGGCGAAACCGTCAAGGTAACCGATGGCCCGTTCTCGAGCTTTTCGGGTACGATCGAGGCGGTGGACAACGACCGGAAGAAACTGACGGTTTCCGTGAAGATATTCGGACGCAAGACTCCTATGGAGTTGAGCTTTATGCAAGTGGAAAAAGAATAATTAACCAAGGAAAATTATGGCAAAAGAGGTTGCTGCGTTTATTAAACTGCAGATCAAGGGTGGTGCCGCGAATCCTTCGCCTCCGGTAGGTCCCGCATTGGGCTCGAAGGGAGTCAATATCATGGACTTCTGCAAGCAGTTCAATGCGAGAACTCAGGATAAGGCGGGGAAGGTGCTTCCTGTCATTATCACCGTATATGGCGATAAGTCTTTCGACTTTGTCATCAAGCAGCCGCCGGTAGCCGTACAGCTGAAGGAAGCCGCGAAGATCCAGTCGGGGTCTGCCGAGCCGAACCGCAAGAAGGTCGCCAAGGTATCTTGGGACCAGATCCGCGAAATTGCTCAGGACAAGATGACGGATATGAACTGCTTCACGCTGGAGGCCGCCATGCGCATGGTAGCCGGTACGGCGCGCAGCATGGGCATCGATGTCGATGGTGAATTTCCTAACGCGTAATGGCTAAAAATTACAGACAATGAGTAAGCTGACCAAAAATAGAAAACTGGTGCTTTCCAAGATTGAGCCGAACAAGGTGTACAAGCTTGGCGAGGCGGCCGCTCTTCTAAAGGAGATTACCTTTACGAAATTTGATGCTTCCGTCGATCTGGACGTGCGGTTGGGTGTCGATCCCCGCAAATCCAACCAGATGGTGCGCGGCGTCGTGACGCTGCCCCACGGAACGGGCAAGTCGGTCCGCGTGTTGGTTCTCTGTACTCCCGACAAGGAGAAGGAGGCGACCGAGGCCGGCGCCGACTACGTAGGTCTGGACGAGTACGTCGAGAAGATCAAGGGCGGCTGGACCGACGTGGACGTGATTATCACGACTCCCAACGTGATGGCGAAGGTCGGAGCGCTCGGACGTATTCTGGGCCCCCGCGGCCTGATGCCTAACCCCAAGACGGGTACCGTGACGATGGAAGTCGGCAAGGCCGTCAAGGAAGTGAAGGCCGGTAAGATCGATTTCAAGGTCGACAAGTTCGGTATCGTTCACTCGTCGGTCGGCAAGATCGCGTTCTCTGCGGAACAGATCGCCGACAACGCCAGCGAGTTCATGAATACGATTCTGAAACTCAAACCGACGACCGCGAAAGGCACTTACGTGAAAAGCATATTCCTCTCTACGACGATGAGTCCAGGCTTGCAGATAGATCCCAAATCGGTTGAAACTAAATAATTGAAAACAGATGAACAGGGAAGAAAAGAAAGTCATTATCGACAGTCTGGCCGAGAAACTGAAGGAATATTCTCATTTCTATATCACCGATACCTCCGAGTTGAATGCCGAGCAGACGGCCGCTTTGCGGAAGATGTGCTTCGAGCAGCAGGTAAAGTTGGTAGTCGTCAAGAATACGCTTTTCATCAAGGCGCTCGAGCAAGTCGAAAAAGCCGAGGCGGAGCTGATGCCGACGCTCAAGGGCGAGACGGCCGTCATGTTCTGCAATACGGGCAAGGGGCCTGCGAAGCTGATCAAAGAGTTCCGCAAGGCGAATCCGAAGCCGGTGCTGAAGGCCGCTTACGTAGAGCAGTGCGTATATCTGGGCGAGGGCGCCCTCGAGGAACTGGTCAACATCAAGTCCCGCGAGGAGCTTATCGGCGATATCGTCGCTCTGCTGCAGTCTCCTGCCAAGAACGTCATCTCGGCTCTGCAGGGATCTGCCGGACAGAAAATCGCAGGGTTGGTCAAAACCCTCGAGGCAAGGGGCTAAGCGTGCCGCCTGACCGGATCGGCCCGACGGCTCGTCCGGAACGGGAAGGGCGCGTCGCCTGAAAAAACAACAAAAACATCAATCATTTTAACGTAAAACATTTTAAAAACTTTATACTACGATGGCCGATATCAAGAAATTAGCTGAGGAGTTGGTAAACTTGACAGTTAAAGAAGTTAACGAACTTGCTGGTGTTCTGAAGGAAGAATACGGAATTGAGCCCGCTGCTGCTGCTGTTGCCGTTGCCGCTGCTCCTGCCGCCGAAGGCGGTGCCGCCGCTGCCGAGAAGACGTCGTTCGACGTGATCCTCGCCAATGCCGGACAGGCTAAGCTTCAGGTTGTGAAAGCCGTGAAGGACATCACCGGTCTGGGACTGAAGGAGGCTAAGGATTTGGTCGACGGTGCTCCGAAGGCAATCAAGGAAGGCGTTTCCAAGGAAGAGGCAGAACAGATCAAATCTCAGCTCGAAGAGGCTGGCGCTGAAGTTGAAGTTAAGTAGTAACTGCTTAGTTCTCAGAACATATCAGGTGTAGAGTCTATGAAGGTAGACTCTATACCTTTTCTCGTTTAACACGTAGGGGGAGCCGTCTCGGCGTCTCCTCGCAGAGGAATGTTTTGTGTGGCGCGACGCGCTATGACGAGCGTCGGCGCATGCGGAATCGCCGGATTTTGTTCCTTGCAAAGTCCGGGCCGCCATGGAAAACGAAGCGGATTCGCATTTCAGGTCAGTTTCTTATCTTCAACTTTAATTATTGGATACAATGTCTTTAAAATCAGATAATCAGCGTATTAGCTTTTCCTCGGTGAAAAATCGGATGCATTACCCCGATTTTTTGGAGGTGCAGCTCAAATCATTTCAAGACTTTTTCCAATTAGATACCACAGCCGAGAACCGCAAGAACGAAGGGCTGTACAAGGTGTTCATGGAGAACTTCCCGATTACCGATACGCGGAATAATTTCGTATTGGAGTTCATCGACTACTATGTCGATCCGCCCCGTTACAGCATGGACGAGTGCCTCGAGCGCGGACTCACGTACAGCGTACCGCTGAAGGCGAAACTGAAATTGTATTGTACCGATCCCGAACACGAGGATTTCGACACGGTGATTCAGGACGTGTACTTCGGCACGATTCCGTATATGACTCCGCGCGGCACGTTCATCATCAACGGGGCCGAGCGCGTGATCGTATCGCAGCTGCACCGTTCGCCGGGCGTGTTTTTCGGACAGAGTATCCACACGAACGGGACGAAGCTCTATTCGGCCCGTATCATTCCCTTCAAGGGTTCATGGATCGAGTTCGCGACGGACATCAACAATGTGATGTACGCGTACATCGACCGGAAAAAGAAGCTGCCCGTCACGACCCTGCTCCGTGCGATCGGGTTCGAGAGCGACCGGCAGATCTTAGAGATATTCGACCTGGCGGAGGACGTCAAGGTCACCAAGACCAACCTGAAGAAAGCCGTAGGCCAGAAGTTGGCCGCCCGCGTGCTGAAGACGTGGGTCGAGGACTTCGTGGACGAGGACACGGGCGAGGTGGTTTCGATCGAGCGTAACGAGATCATCATCGACCGCGAGACCGTTCTCGAGGAGAGACATATAGACGATATCATCGAATCGGGAGCCAAAAGCATTCTGATCCATAAGGAGGCTCAGAACGGAACCGATTTCTCCATAGTGTACAATACGTTGCAGAAAGATCCCTGCAACTCCGAGAAAGAGGCGGTCGTTTACATCTATCGCCAGCTTCGCAACTCGGAGCCGCCCGACGAGGCGACGGCGCGCGACGTGATCGAGAAGCTGTTCTTCTCGGACAAGCGCTACGATCTGGGCGACGTAGGACGTTTCAGAATCAACAAGAAGCTCAGTTTGGATATTTCGCCCGAGGTCCGCATCCTGACCAAGGAGGATATGATCGCGATCATCCGTTATCTGATCTCGCTGATCAACTCGAAGACGGATGTCGACGACATCGACCACCTGAGCAACCGTCGGGTGCGTACCGTAGGCGAGCAGCTGGCCAACCAGTTCAGCGTCGGTTTCGTCCGGATGGCCCGTACGATCCGCGAGCGGATGAACGTGCGCGACAACGAGGTGTTCACTCCGGTGGACCTGATCAATGCGAAGACGCTGTCTTCGGTCATCAACTCGTTCTTCGGGACCAACCAGCTTTCGCAGTTCATGGATCAGACGAACCCGCTGGCCGAGATGACGCATAAGCGCCGCCTGTCGGCTCTTGGACCGGGCGGCCTGTCGCGCGAACGGGCCGGTTTCGAGGTGCGCGACGTGCACTACACCCATTACGGTCGCCTCTGTCCGATCGAGACGCCGGAAGGTCCGAATATCGGTCTGATCTCGTCGCTTTGCGTGTACGCCAAGATCAGCGACATGGGCTTTATCGAAACGCCCTACCGCAAGGTATCCGACGGCAAGGTAGACCTGAACGATGCCGGCATTCAGTATTTCAGCGCCGAAGAGGAGGAGGGCCTCGTGATCGCTCAGGCCAACGCGCCGCTGAGCGACGAGGGCGAGTTCCTGCAGCCCGACAAGATCAAGGCGCGCTACGACGGCGACTTCCCGGTCGTGCCGGCTTCGGAAGTGAACTTGATGGACGTGGCGCCGAACCAGATTTCGTCGATCGCCGCCAGCCTAATTCCGTTCTTGGAGCATGACGACGCGAACCGTGCGCTGATGGGATCGAACATGATGCGTCAGGCCGTGCCCCTGGTGATGCCGGAGGCCCCGATCGTCGGAACCGGCCTGGAGAAGGACATGATCGCCGACAGCCGCATTCAGATCGTGGCGGAGGGCAACGGCGAGGTCGTTTTCTCGGACGCTACGCAGATACAGGTGAAGTACGAGCGCTCGGAGGACGAGAAGATCGTTTCGTTCGATCCGGAAGTGACGACTTATATGTTGCCGCGCTACCGCAAAACGAACCAGAGTACGTCGATGACGCTCAAGCCGATCGTCCGCAAGGGTGAGAAGGTCGTGCCGGGTCAGATTCTGACCGAAGGCTATTCGACTCAGAACGGCGAGCTGGCTCTCGGACGGAACCTGAAGGTGGCGTTCATGCCGTGGAAAGGGTATAATTTCGAGGATGCCATCGTGATTTCGGAGCGCATGATGCGCGACGATATTTTCACGTCGGTGCATGTCGACGAGTATATCATGGAGGTCCGCGATACGAAGCGCGGCGTCGAGGAGCTGACTTCGGACATTCCGAACGTCAGCGAGGAGGCGACGAAGGATTTGGACGAGAACGGCATCATTCGCATCGGCGCGAACGTGCATCCGGGCGACATCCTGATCGGAAAGATCACGCCCAAGGGCGAGAGCGATCCGTCGCCGGAGGAGAAGCTGCTTCGCGCGATTTTCGGCGACAAGGCCGGCGACGTGAAGGATGCTTCGCTGAAGGCTCAGCCGTCGCTGCATGGCGTCGTGATCGACAAGAAGCTGTTCAGCCGCGCGAACAAGGACGGCAAGAAGAGCAAGGCCGCCGAGAAGGCGCAGCTCGACAAGATGGACGCCGAGTTCGCCGTACAGGCCGACGCGTTGAAGCAGAAGCTGGTCGAGAAGCTGTGGGTTCTGCTCAAGGACAAGACTACGGCCGGCATTCACGACTATTTCGGCGTCGAAGTCGTTGCCAAGGGCACCCGTTTCACGCAGAAGATGCTCGGCGAGCTCGACTACCTGAACATCGGAGCCGACAAATGGACCGGGGACGCGCACCGCGACCATCTGGTCGAGCTGACGATCAACAACTATACGATCAAATACAAGGAACTGGACGCGATGCTCAAGCGCGAGAAGTACAACCTGACGAACGGGGACGAGCTTCCGACGGGCATCATCCAGCTCGCGAAGGTCTATATCGCCAAAAAGCGCAAGCTGCGCGTGGGCGACAAGATGGCCGGCCGCCACGGCAACAAGGGTATCGTGGCGAAGGTCGTGCGCGACGAGGACATGCCGTTCTTGGAAGACGGTACGATCGTCGACATCGTACTCAACCCGCTGGGCGTGCCTTCGCGTATGAACCTCGGGCAGATTTACGAGACCGTGCTCGGCTGGGCCGGCCGTGAGCTGGGGTTGAAGTTCGCCACGCCGATCTTCGACGGGGCCTCGCTCGACCAGATCAACGAATATACGGCGCAGGCCGGCGTTCCGCGTAGCGGTCGCACCTACCTGTACAACGGCGAGACGGGCGAGAAGTTCGACCAGCCGGCTACCGTGGGCGTGATCTACATGCTGAAGCTGGGCCATATGGTTGACGACAAGATGCATGCCCGTTCGATCGGTCCCTACTCGCTCATTACGCAACAGCCCTTGGGCGGTAAGGCGCAGTTCGGCGGTCAGCGTTTCGGCGAAATGGAGGTCTGGGCGCTCGAGGCGTTCGGCGCCGCGAACATCCTGCAGGAGATTCTGACGATCAAGTCCGACGACGTGATGGGGCGGGCGAAGGCCTACGAGGCGATTGTCAAGGGCGACAACATGCCGCCCGCCGGTATCCCCGAATCGCTGAACGTGCTGCTGCACGAGCTGCGGGGACTGGCCATCAGCGTCAAGCTCGACTAAGGATTGCGGCGGTTCGCAGGCGGGCTTCCGGGTGGCTGGCGATGCCTTCCGCCCTGTCAGGCTCCGCCCGTCGGGCCGGAAACGGATGAAAAAATAAATTGATTAAGAATATGTCATTCAAGAAAGACAACAAGGCACAGAGCGGCTTCTCCAAGATTTCGATCGGTTTGGCCTCGCCCGAGGAGATTCTGGAAAACTCGAGCGGAGAAGTGCTGAAGCCCGAGACAATAAACTATCGTACGTACAAGCCCGAGCGCGACGGTCTTTTCTGCGAGCGGATTTTCGGTCCGGTCAAAGACTACGAGTGCCATTGCGGCAAATACAAACGGATCCGTTACAAGGGCATCGTCTGCGACCGTTGCGGCGTCGAGGTGACCGAAAAGAAAGTGCGCCGCGAGCGGATGGGACATATCTCGCTGGTCGTTCCGGTAGCTCATATCTGGTATTTCCGTTCGTTGCCCTCGAAAATCGGCTATCTGCTCGGCATTCCGTCCAAAAAGCTGGAGACGATCATCTATTACGAGCGCTACGTGGTGATTCAGGCCGGAGCGGCTGCAGCCAACGGCATCAACGATCTGGACCTGCTGGCCGAGAAGGAGTATCTCGACATCCTGAACGCGCTTCCGAAAGGCAATCAGCAGCTCGACGACAGCGATCCGAACAAGTTCATCGCGCAGATGGGCGCCGAGGCGATCTATACGCTGTTGCAGCGCGTGGATCTGGACGAGTTGTCCTATTCGCTCCGCCACAAGGCCGGAACGGAGACTTCCCAACAGCGTAAGGCCGAGGCGCTGAAGCGGTTGCATGTTGTCGAGGCGTTCCGCGAGTCGCGCGAGATCAACAAGCCCGAGTGGATGATTCTGAAAGTGATTCCGGTTATCCCCCCCGAGCTGCGTCCGCTCGTGCCGCTGGACGGCGGTCGTTTCGCCACTTCGGACCTGAACGACCTGTATCGACGCGTGATTATCCGCAACAACCGTCTGAAGCGCCTGATCGAAATCAAGGCGCCGGAGGTGATCCTGCGCAACGAGAAGCGTATGCTGCAAGAGGCCGTCGACTCGCTGTTCGACAACTCGCGCAAGAGCAATGCCGTCAAAACCGAGTCGAACCGACCGCTCAAGTCGTTGTCCGACAGCCTGAAGGGTAAGCAGGGACGTTTCCGCCAGAATTTGCTCGGTAAGCGTGTCGACTATTCGGCCCGCTCGGTAATCGTCGTCGGCCCGGAACTGAAGATGCACGAGATGGGTATTCCGAAGGACATGGCCGCCGAGCTGTACAAACCCTTCGTGATCCGCAAGCTGATCGAGCGCGGCATCGTCAAGACGGTCAAGTCAGCCAAGAAAATCATCGACCGCAAGGACCCGGTGATTTGGGATATTCTCGAGAATGTCATCAAGGGGCATCCGGTGCTGATGAACCGCGCCCCGACGCTGCACCGTCTCGGTATTCAGGCGTTCCAGCCCAAGCTGATCGAGGGCAAGGCGTTGCAGCTGCATCCGCTGGCTTGTACGGCGTTCAACGCCGACTTCGACGGCGATCAGATGGCCGTGCACCTGCCGCTGGGCAATGCCGCCATTCTGGAGGCGCAGATTTTGATGCTCGGTTCGCACAATATCCTGAACCCGGCCAACGGAGCGCCGATCACGGTGCCTTCGCAGGACATGGTGCTCGGACTTTATTATATCACCAAGGAGCGTCCCGGTTCGCTGGGAGAGGGTCTGAGCTTCTACGGCCCCGAAGAGGCGATCATCGCCTACAACGAGAAGCGCGCCGATCTGCATGCGAAGGTGAAAGTGATGGTCGATACGGTCGACGAGAACGACGTTCCGGTGCGCAAGATCGTCGACACGACGGTCGGCCGCGTGCTGTTCAACCAAGTCGTGCCTAAGGAAGTGGGTTATCTGAACGAAGTGCTGACGAAGCGTTCGCTGCGCGACATCATCGGTCTGGTAATGAAAAAGTCCGGTGCGGCACGCACTTCGCAGTTTCTGGACGACATCAAGGCGCTCGGCTACCGGATGGCATTCCAAGGCGGCCTGTCGTTCAACCTCGACGCGGTGATTATCCCCGAGGAGAAAGAGTCGCTCGTCAACGAGGGCTACGAGCGCGTCGAGGAGGTGATGGAGAGCTATAACATGGGTCTGATCACGAACAACGAGCGTTACAACCAGATCATCGACATCTGGACGAATATCAACATGAAGCTGACCAAGACGGTGCTCGACCACCTGACCAACGACCAGCAAGGGTTCAACCCGGTATACATGATGCTGGACTCGGGAGCCCGCGGTTCGAAGGAGCAGATCCGTCAGCTCTCGGGTATGCGAGGCCTGATGGCCAAGCCCCAGAAGTCGGGAGCCGAGGGCGGTCAGGTCATCGAGAACCCGATTTTGTCGAACTTCAAGGAGGGATTGTCTGTGCTCGAGTACTTCATTTCGACGCACGGCGCCCGTAAAGGTTTGGCCGATACGGCCTTGAAAACGGCCGACGCCGGTTATCTGACGCGCCGTCTGGTGGACGTGGCTCAGGACGTAATCATTACCGAGGAGGACTGCGGCACGCTGCGCGGACTGACCGCCACGGCGATCAAGCGTAACGAGGACGTCGTGCAGACGCTCAAGGAACGTATTCTGGGCCGGACGACGGTACACGACGTGTACAATCCGCACACGGGCGAGATGATCGTTGCCGCCGGGGAGGAGATCACCGAATCGGTGGCCGACGCGATCGACGCGGCCGGAATCGAGTCGGTCGAAATCCGCTCGGTACTGACCTGCGAGTCTCGCAACGGCGTCTGCGCCAAGTGCTACGGCCGCAATCTGGCGACCGGCCGCATGGTGCAGAAGGGCGAGGTGGTCGGCGTGATCGCCGCCCAGTCGATCGGCGAGCCGGGTACTCAGCTGACGCTGCGTACTTTCCACGTCGGCGGTGTGGCCGGCGGCGTAGCGACCGACAACAGCATCGTGTCACGCTACGAGGGCCGTATCGAGATCGACGAGCTGCGCGTCGTCAAGAGCAAAAGCGACGACGGCAAGGAGATCAACATGGTCATCAGCCGTCTGGCCGAGTTGCGCATCGTCGACGAGCGTACCGGCATCGTGCTTTATACGCATAACCTGCCTTACGGCTCGATGCTCTACATGAACGACGGCGACACGGTCAAGAAAGGCGATCTGATCTGCGAGTGGGATCCGTACAATGCCGTGATCATTTCGGAGTACGACGGTAAGGTGGCTTTCGAGAACGTGATCGAAGGCGTGACCTACCGTGACGAGTTCGACGAGCAGACCGGTTTCCGCGAAATCGTGATCACCGAGTCGAGGGACAAGACCAAGAACCCGGTCATCAGGATTCTGAACAAACAGGGCGAGGAGCAGAAGCAATACAATCTGCCTGTAGGAGCGCATATCGTCGTGAAGGAGAACGCATCGGTCAAGGCCGGAGAAATTCTGATCAAGATTCCTCGGGCCGTCGGCAAAGCCGGCGACATCACGGGCGGTCTGCCGCGCGTGACGGAGCTGTTCGAGGCGCGCAACCCGTCGAATCCGGCCGTCGTATCGGAAATCGACGGAGAGGTCTCCTTCGGCAAGATCAAGCGCGGTAACCGCGAAATCGTCATCACCTCCAAGCTGGGCGACGTGAAGCGTTATCTGGTTCCGCTGTCGCGCCAGATTCTGGTGCAGGAGAACGACTATGTCCGTGCGGGCATGCCGCTGTCGGACGGCGCCGTGACTCCGAGCGATATTCTGGCTATTCAGGGTCCGACGAAGGTGCAGGAGTACATCGTCAACGAGGTTCAGGAAGTGTACCGCATGCAGGGCGTGAAGATCAACGACAAGCACTTCGAGGTGATCGTCCGTCAGATGATGAACAAGGTGCAGATCGAGGACCCGGGTGACACCCGTTTCTTGGAGGAGCAGATCGTCGACAAATGGGACTTCATGGCCGTCAACGACGAGCTGTACGACAAGGTGGTCGTGACCGACGCCGGCGATTCGGAGACGATGAAGCCGGGTATGATGATCACGCTGCGCAAGCTGCGCGACGAGAACTCGATGCTCAAGCGCAAGGACCTGAAGCCCGTCGAGGTACGCGATGTGATTCCGGCTACGTCGAATCAGGTGCTGCAAGGTATTACGCGCGCCGCATTGCAGACGAGCAGCTTCATGTCGGCCGCTTCGTTCCAAGAGACGACCAAGGTACTCAACGAGGCCGCCATTCTGGGCAAGGTCGATCCGTTGGAGAAGCTGAAGGAGAACGTGATCTGCGGCCATCTGATTCCGGCCGGTACGGGATTGCGCGACTACGACAACATCGTTGTCGGTTCTCAGGCGGAATACGACAACTTGGTGGCAGGAGCCGAAAAATAGCGATAGCTGACAATAAGATTTTTGAGCGAGAAAAGCGGGAATCTAGATTCCCGCTTTTCTCGTATTGTTTTTCGTCGTATATCGGCCTAGCGGCGACGAGCAGAAGAGTCGGCAGAACAACCCGGTATGTATGGGCGGAGTATCATGCCGGCAATTCGGCCAACAAAACCGTTGTTTCCGTACATGTTGACTTGCGAGGCAAGCGAGAGACTCCGTATCGGTGATATAGCGCTCCGGCAGAATGGATTCTTTCGATACTTTTCCTCGGTAGGAGACAATTCTATGATCCAGACAAGAAAGTCCGAATATTTGTGAGGGCGTTCATATGAGAGGCGTTCGTATCGGTGCGGATTTTTGGAATCGCGAGGGACAGGCTGATATTCAGTCTCTGTGGATAAAGCGAGAAGCACATATATTATATTTTAGTAAAATATAAATATTTATATTGTTAAAATAATATGATATTCCATACATTCCTCTTTGTTGTCGCCGTTCTTCTGTCTTATGTCCGGAACGGTTTCGGCATCATTCCGGTTATGCTCGATTGCTGTGCCGTTTTCAAAATACGGTTTGCGATAGTTTTTTGTCCGAACCGGCTGAAGACAGTTTCGGTTGCCGTACGGAATCCGCTTTCCCGGCTCTCGGGCGTGAGACCGTTCTTCGTTTCGGATACCGGCCGTTCCGGATATGCGATGCCTTCGGGTTTCGCGCCGCTTTCGCCGGCTTTCCCGGAGAAGCCCGAGTACGAGGGTCGCGATTGACCGTCATGCTGCCTCGTTTCCCGATTCTTTGTTGCGGTCGCTTCCATCCGTGTGGAAGATGTCGTGCCGGCCTTATCCCCAAAGGTCTTTTCCCCAGATGAACAATAAGGCCCAGCATACGAAGCGGGCGCCTTTCCCGACCAGCATCAAGACGGTCGATTTTCTGAAATTCACTCGATAGAATCCGAGCGCGACGGCGAACACGTCGCCGACAAAGGGCAACCATGTAAGCAGGGCGAGCCATGCGCCGAAGCGATCGACTTTGCTTTTATGGCGTTCCAGCGTCTCGTGTTTGACGCGCAGGTATTTCTCGATCCATTCCCATCGGCCGATCCAGCCGATCCAGTACGAAGTCAGTCCGCCCGCCCAGTTGCCGACCGTGGCGACCAGCACGCTGAGCCAGACGTTTCCTCCGGCGGCCAGCATGCCTACGAGCAGCACGTCGGAGCTGAACGGAACGACCGTCGCCGCGACGAACGAGCCGACGAAAAGACCGATGTATCCCCAGTCGAGCAATGCTTCCATGATGTTCTTACGTTTGTCAGCCGTCGCTTATACGCGCGGGAGCGCTTCGTTTCCGGGAACCGTACGAATCCGTGTCCCCGCCGTTTTTTCGCGACGAACGATTCGCCCGAACCCGGGGCGCGGTTTTCGCTCCCGGCCGAAGATTCGGCATGCGTCTGCGACTCTTTTCGTCTCGATTGCCCGTCGGGACCCGGGTTTCCCGTTTGTCCGGCGCTCGTGGATAGGGTTTCCGTTCTCCTTACGTCCCGGGTGTTCGGACCGGTTCCGTGGAGTTTCTCGCGCAGACTCGGGGCTCGTTCGTGCCGAAGGCCGTTTTCTGCCGATCGCTGCGGGCGACCGGTTGCGTGGCGTGAGGCTCGTAAATTTTGTCTGAGGCGTTCCGATGCTTTGGCAGCAGTGCCGGAGTCCTTGTCCGTCAGGTGTCAGGGATATCGTTCCGTAATTTCCCGGGGGAACGGAACGGCGAGCCGTGCGGACCACAGCGTCAGAACAGATAGCCGCCTGCTTCGACCCGGCGGATCAGTCGGTCGATTTCGGTCCATGTCTCGTCCGCGAGCGTCGTGCCGGTCACTTCGATTACGCGGCCTGCCGCGATCGCGCCGATCGTGCCGCACTGGACCATCGACAAGCCTCGGGTCAGTCCGACGAGAAAACCTGCCGCGTAAAAATCGCCGGCTCCGGTCGTATCGACCCGCTTGGCCTCGGCCATGATGCCCACATGGTCGACCTTGCCGCGGTGCTTGATATAGGCGCCTTGCATGCCGACCTTAACGACGGCGAGCGGACACTTGCGGGAAATCTTGTCGAGCGCCTCGAGCGGATTCCGCTCGCCGGTGAACGAGAATGCCTCCTGCTCGTTGGCGAACAGCACGTCGACGTAGCCGTCGGTCAGCTCGTTCAGAAAACCGAGGTTCTCGTCTACGATGTTGAAGCTGGCCAGATCGAGGGCCACTGTCAGGCCGCAGGCCTTGGCGAGCCGGACGGCCCGCCCGATCAGTTCGTGGTCCTGGACCAGGTAGCCTTCGATGTAGAGGCAGTCGTAGCCGTCGAACAGCGATTCGTTCAGTTCGTCGCCCCGCATCTCGAGCGCGGCGCCGAGAAAAGTGCACATCGTCCGCTCGCCGTCGGCCGAGACGAGCGAGACGCAGCGGCCCGACCGCTCGTTTCCGCGCAGGATATGGGGTTCGATGCCGAGGTTGACGAGGGCCTGCTCGAAGAAGTCTCCCGTCGTGTCCCGTCCCACCTTGCCGACATAGCCGGTACGGACGCCCATGCGGGCCATGGCCCGGATCGTATTCGATGCCGATCCGCCGAGCGACAGCGTGCGCGGCATGCCGGCTACGTATTCTCCGATTCGGCGTTGCCGGTCGCTGTCGACCAGATTCATGCTGCCTCGGGGCAGCGAGAACCGCTCGAGGACTTCGTCGGTTTTCAGGTTGATCAGAATATCCGTCAGGGCATTGCCCATTCCGATGACGCTTTTCATCTTCCGTCGGTTTAGGTCGTGTTTTCGGTTCGTCTCGCGGGTATAGGCTGTGGCGCGAGTAGTGCAAAGGTGCCTTTTTTTCGTCGGAATCGCAAATTCCCGGCGATCTGTGAAGCCGTTTCCCGATCGCTCGTGCGTATAATGCGTACCTGTCCGGAGACGGATTATCCGTCTGTGCCCGTTCGGTATCCGGGCCGTTCTTTGTTCGGCTCTGCATAGCGGCATGTTTCATGGGTCGTGTCTATTAGTCCGGCGGAAACCGTCGAGCCTAAATCGTCGAACGGAGCCGTATCGGTGCGGTTTACCCCCGTTGTTTTGGCGCGAAGCCGTCGCCTTCCGTATCGAACGGTGCGGGATTGTCCTTTCCGGCTGTCGTGAGAGGGATAGCGCGGCCGTTGGACGGGGCGCTTTCGTCATGGCTCGGCGACGGCCCGTCTGTCCCGTGGGCAACGGAAAGCTCTCCGGCTTTGCTGTAATATCGGATCACCTCGGCTGCGCGCTGCCGCCCGATCAGTCCGGACAACTCCTCCTCGCTCGCGCGACGGATGTTGGAGACGGTCCGATAATGGCGCAGCAGCTTGTCGACCGAGCGCGGACCGAGCGTCGGGATGCTCTCCAACTCGCTGCGAATAAAGGCCAGCGAGCGTTTTTTGCGGTGAAACGTGATGCCGAAACGGTGCGCCTCGTCGCGGATGTGCATCAGCACTTTGAGCGCCTCGCTGTTGCGGTCGATGTAGTAGGGCAGCGGGTCGTGCGGGAAATAGACCTCCTCGATGCGCTTGGCCAGACCGACGATCGCTATTTTGTGTTCCAGTCCGAGCCGTTGCAGCGTCTCGTAGGCGAATCGGAGCTGTCCCTTGCCGCCGTCGACGACGATCAGCTCGGGAAGCTCGGCGCCCTCGGCGAGCAGCCGGCTGTAGCGGCGGCCGATCACCTCTTCCATCGAGGCGAAGTCGTTCGCTCCGACGACCGTCTTGATGTTGAAATGTCGGTATTCCTTTCGCGACGGCTTGCCGTCGCGGAACACGACGCAGGAGGCCACCGGATTGGTCCCTTGCAGGTTCGAGTTGTCGAAACATTCGATATGGCGGGGCGGCATGCTCAGGCGGAGCTCCCGTTGCAGCGTCGAGAGAATACGGTTCGTGTGGCGGGCGGGGTCTTTGATCTCGATCTGCTTGAGCTTCTCGAGCCGGTACAGCCGGGCGTTGCGCTCCGACAGTTCCAGAAGACGCAGCTTGTCGCCCCGTTGAGGCACGGTGAACGCGACGTTTTCCCACAGGCTTCCCGATGGGGGGAACGGGACGATTACCTCGCGCGAGAGCTTGCCCGACAGCCGCTCGGCGATCGTCCCGATCGCATAGGTCAGCACGTCGCGCGGCGTGTCTTCGAGTCCCGGTTTCAGCTCGACCGTGAACGAGTTGACGACCGCCCCGTCGGCTATGCGCATGAAGTTGCAGAAGGCGGCGTCCTCGTCCGTGACCAGCGAGAACACGTCCATGTTCGTCAGCGTGTTGCTCACTACGACCGACTTGCTTTGGTAGGAGGTCAGGATCTCGATCCGTTTCTTGTACTGCGCGGCCTCCTCGAAGCGCATCGCCTCGGAGGCCTCGCTCATTTTCTCTTTCAGGTAGCGCATCGTGTCGCGGGTATCGCCGCGCAGCAGCGAAGCGACCATGCCGACGCTGCGGCGGTAGTCCTCCTCGCCCTGCAATCCGACGCACGGGCCCTTGCAGTTGCCGATATGGTACTGGAGGCAGACGCTGTAACGGTTCTTGGCGATTGCCTCGGGGGACAGGTTCAGCGAGCAGGTGCGCAGGCTATGGATACTGTGTGCCATGTCCAGAACGGCCTTTTGGACGTAGACCGACGCGTAAGGCCCGAAATACTGCGATCCGTCGCGCACGAGCCGCCGGGTCGACTGCACGCGCGGGAACGGCTCGTTGCGGATCACGATCCACGGGTAGGTCTTGTCGTCCTTGAGCAGGATGTTGTAGCGCGGCTGGAGGCTCTTGATCATGTTGTTCTCGAGCAGGAACGCCTCGCTCTCGCTGGAGACGACCGTGTGGCGCAGGTCGGCGATCCGGGAGACCATGACCCGCACTTTCGGGCTCTCGTTCGCTTTCGACGTGAAGTAGGAGTAGACCCGCCGGTGCAGGTTTTTCGCCTTGCCCACGTAGATCACCTGTCCGTCGGAGCCCAGAAACTGGTAGACGCCGGGCGACTGGGGCAGCAGGGCGACCTTCTCCTTGAGCTCCTCGATGCGCTTGGATGGTTTCATGGAGTTTAAATGGATGTTAACCGGCTTAAAAGTATCAAAAATTATTCTACATTTGTGTCGGAGCCTCCGGCAATCTTTTTGCAAAGGTAAGGTCCGAACGCAGAAAAGCGGCCTCGCATGCGGAAAGCCGTCACTCCGAAAACTATGGAACTGATCAAGTCGAGCGACTTATATTTCGGCCGGAAGGGCTTGTGGGCCCGGTGGCGGGCCCGGGCCATCATGAAGCTGGCCGCTCTGGACCGAATCAACAGGCTGTACAGCGACGCGCTCGCTTATGAGGGTCCCTATCCGGAAGGGCTGTTGCACGCTATGGACGTGCGCACCGAAGTCGATCCGCGGGAGGCGGACCGGATTCCGCCCGAAGGACCGGCCATCGTGATCGCGAATCATCCCACCGGCGCTCTCGACGGCATCGTGCTGATCGACTGGCTGTCGAAACGGCGTCCCGACGCGCGTTTCATGGGTAATTACCTGCTTTCGAGGATCGGTCCGCTGAAGCGCTATTTCATCAGCGTGGACCCGTTCGACGCGAAAGCCGCAGGGAACGTCTCCGGCATGCGCGAGGCGATGCGGCATCTGTCGCGGGGCGGACTGCTCGTGATCTTCCCTGCGGGCGAAGTAGCGACCTGGCGCAAAGGATTCCGCGACATAGGCGACCGCGAGTGGCCCCGGGGGGTGATGCGGTTTATCCGTCGGGCGGAGGTTCCGGTGATTCCCCTTTACATCGATGCGCGCAACAGCCCTCTGTTCCGTCTGGCCGGCAAGCTGCATCCGATGCTTCGGACGGCCCTGCTGCCGCGCGAGCTGCTCAACAAGAAGGGAGTCGGAGTGGAGCTGAGAATCGGATCGGCCGTTCTGCCGCGAAAGACCGCTTCGCTGACGGAAACCGACTATAACGGCTATCTGAGGGCTTCCGTCGAGTATTTCAAGCCGTTGGACGGCCGCCGTCGGCCGCCCCGAGCGGCCCGGCGGGCCGCTCGGAAGGTGCCCGACGAGGTGCTGGGCGCCGTGGACGTGCCGCTGCTCGAAGCCGAGTTGGACTCGCTGCGTGGCGGTCACCGGCTTTTCGAGTATGGAAGTTACGAGGTGTACCTGGCTCCTCCCGATAGAATTCCGCATATGATGATCGAAATCGGCAGTCTCCGCGAGCGGACGTTTCGGGAGATCGGGGAGGGAACCAAGAACGCGATCGATACGGATCGTTTCGACTCGTACTACTATCAGCTGTTCGTCTGGGACCGGGAGGCCCGGCGTCTGGTGGGCGCTTACCGGCTCGGCATGGGCGACCGGATCATGGAACGCTACGGTCTGAAGGGCTTTTATACGAATACGTTGTTCCGGATGAAGCCTGCGATGGGAGAGGTGATGGGCAAGACGATCGAGCTGGGGCGCTCGTTCATCGTCAGGGACTATCAGCGCAAGCCCGTTTCGCTGATGCTGTTGTGGAAAGGCATTCTGTACGTGCTGCTGCGCAACGGGCAGTTCCGCTATCTGCTCGGGCCGGTAACGATATCGGGCGGGTTCCAAAGCGCCTCGAAGCTGATCATCGCCTCCCATATCCGCGATTTCTATCTCGACCGCGAGAAGGCGGGGTGGATTCGTCCGCGCACCGGAATCGATATTCGGGTCCGGATCGACGAGAACCTGATCGCGGGTATCCGTTCGATCGATCTGATCAACAGGCTTGTCTGCGACATCGAGAAAAACGCCTATTCGATCCCGGTGCTCATTCGCAAGTATCTGCAACTCAACAGCAGCGTGCTGGGATTCAATACCGATCACGAATTTTGCGACTCGCTCGACGCGCTGATGCTGCTCGACCTGAAGAAGGTTCCCGAGGAGACGATTCTGATGCTGTCCAAGGAACTGGCCGACATCGACGTACTGGGTCGATTCAAGCATATCGTCGACTGAACCTTCCGCTCAAGCGAAGGCGATCGTGCCTCGGTATGCCGAACGTTCGAGGCCGAAACTTTTGCATTCGTTTGTTACGACTCGCGTTCGCAGGCCGCGCGTCCCGGTTTGATTTTGTTCCGAATCTCTCCGTCGGAGAAAATTTCGAGACGGAAATCCGAAGGCATTGAAAATGCGATGACTGCTATATGGTAAAATTGGTGGGGCTGGTCGTGCTGCACCTGATCGCCTCCAGCGGCGGAACGGTCACGGCCAACAACCTTCGCGAAAAACTCCGGATCGAGGCGATCGGCATGGTCGGGCACATGGCGGGAGAAGCGGACGGTAGGAAAAGCGGTGTACCGTCGTACTGCGGGCGTACCGGGAATCCGGGCGATTCGTTCCGATATGCCGGCGGGAGGCTTTTCGCATGCGGTCGGGGGGGCGTCGGGGCGACCGGGGAATGCGGTTTTACTTGACGGTTCGGCGCGGAAATCGGACATGGTGCTTTTCAGGCGGGCTCGCTTCTCAGACTGTCTCGCTGAGAAAGGCGTCGGCGTCGGTGACCTCGATTTCGAGCCCGTCGCGCAGAATGCGTTCCGATCCGGTCTCCGTTACGATCGTTCCCTTACGCAGGCCCGTCGCGCGCAGTGCGAACAGCAAACCGTCGATCTTGTCCTGCATCCGGTCGGAATCGTCTTCCCGACAGGCTTGGACGCAACGGATCGCACCCTCGGAGTCCGTTGCGACGAAATCGCATCCTCCCTGTTCGGTCGTATAGCGAATCAACGAACAGCTTCTTCGCAAATGATTGAAGATCATCGTTTCGAACAATCGGTCGCGGTCGGGCTGCGGCTCCGGCGAGAGCGCCGCGATCATGGCCGTATCGGCCGCATAGACTTTTCTCGGATTGATGGCTTGCCGGGCCGGGTTGTCGGTGAGGATCGGGACGAAAGCGACGAGTCCCGCCCGTTCGGCCAACGCCATGTGCTCGGCGGCCGTGCTGACCGCCTTGATCCGGAGTTTTTCGCGAAGGTTGTTGGCCGTGACCGTTCCGCCGCTGGAGGCGATCAGGTGCAGTACGACCCGCTGGAGCGTTTGCCTGTCGCGGATACCCCCGGCGACGATCAGGTCGCGGCAGACGATCCGGTCGTACAGCCGCAGCATCGTCCCGGGCCGGCTTGCCTGAACGGCTTCGGGCAGCGCGCCGCGCGCCATGTAGTCGGCGACGGCCTGAGAACTTCCTTTTTTGTGCGTGAATCCGAGAAACTCGTTGTAGGAGAGAGGTTCGAGCCGTCGCGTGACGAAGAGGCCGGATATCCTGTTCGACCGCATGTCTTGCTCGACGCCGAGCAGGGAGGGCAGCGAGACGGTGGCGATGACCTTGATGCCCTGCGCGGGCTTTTCGCTCAGGAAAGGCAGCCAGCCGGCCGCGCAGTCCACTTTGTTCAACAGCAGGATGCCTTTGCCCGAGTCGCGGATCAGGCGGTCGAGCTTGGCGAAATCCGATTCGTCGAATCCGGCCAGTCTCGGATCGTCAAAATCGGTGTACCATGCTTCCGGGTACTCGTCTTTCAGCATTCGGCCGAGGAGCGTCGCTCGACCGCTTCCCCGCATGCCGCCGATCAGCAGGGGACGGTCGGAAAGATAGGGGAGCGAGCCGGATATTTCCCGGGGGTGGCCCGCCGGCATGTCGTAGAGCGCCTTGCGCTGTTTCGCTACGATGTGTTCGATGGAGGCTTTCGGAAGCATCGGCTTTTCTTTTCGGCGAAGGTACGAATTTATATTTTAAAAACAAAAATTAGTTTTTTTTACTAAAATATATGACTAAAAACGTATTTGAGGAGTGCGGGTTAAGCGATAATTTTGCTCCGATGAACGGCGGAACGGAGCGTTTCGCCCGGTCGTAAACGAGTGAAAAACTTAGAAATATGAAGAAGACAATCGGAGGTTTGTTGCTGCTGCTGGCGGCGGGAGCGGCTTCGGCCCAGCCGGAAGAGGAGCGGTCCCGAACGGCGCAGGCGGAGACGCCGGTCTCGTACGTGCCGAAGATCGACGGGGCGATCAAGGCGAAGATGGAAATAGACCTGAACAGGGGCGAGTATCGGTTCAACGTGCGCAATTCGCGTTTCGGAGTGAGGGGAAACGTGAGCCGGAACATGTCCTATCGTCTGCAGGTCGATTTCAGTAACGAGGGGAAAGTGTCGATCCTCGATTCTTACGTGGCTTATAAAACTCACGGATTCGAGGCGATCATCGGTCAGCAGCAGTACCATTTCAGTACCGATCTGGACCGGGGGCCGTCGACTAACATGTTTGCGAACCGCTCCTTTCTGGCCAAATATCTGACCGGCTATTACGGCAGCGAGGTATCGGACGGGAAGGCGGTCGATTTCGTCCGGACGCTCGGGTCCCGCGATCTGGGCGCGATGTTCACTTACTCGTTCCGGGCGGGCGTTCCGATGAAGGTTTATGCCGGGTTGTTCAACGGCGCCGGGTCGAACAATCCGGAATGGGGCAAGAAGGTGAATGTCGTCGGGCGTTTGGAGGCCGGCGGCGAGGAAGGCTTGCGCGCGGCCGTTGCCTACTACGACGGTTTTGCCCCCTTGCATACGAAAGTCAAGGAAGAAAACGGCGAGCTGAAAAGCGAGGAGTTCGAGCAGAAGATGCGCATGGTGGGGGCCGAGCTGCGCTATGTCAAAGGCGGTTTTTTCGTCGAAGGCGAGTATGCGCGCCGGTATCTCGGCGTGGGCGCGGCCCGCGAAGTGATGACGACCGCGCTGATTCACGGCTATTATAAGATCGATCTGCCGGAGAATTCGTTCGCCGATCATCTGGCGCCGATCGTCCGTTGGGACGTGGGCAACGATGTCGATTATCTGAATACGGACGCCCGACGGCGCGAGGTTTTCGATGCGAACCGCATCACGGTCGGGCTCAACGTCGGCTTCGGCAAGAAGCTGATTCGATCCGAGATACGCTTCAACTACGAAAAGTACCTGCCGAGCCGGAAACCGTCGGATTTTGCTCGTAACAAGCTGTTGCACGACAAGTTTACGATCGAGGTCGTTGCGGCGTTTTAGCTGTGGCGAACGAATTTGGGGCGATCGGTTTCCGTGCGATTCCCGTCGTATGCGCTTCCGGCTCCGGAAATCGGTCGGACGGGATGCGTTCGGCCGGAGGATTTCCGTGCGGCTGCGGTCCGGTGCGGGCGAAAGGTAGGACCGAAAAGCTGGCCGGCGTCCGTGTTTCTGTCTTGGCGGAGCCGTCCCGGTGCGGCTCCGCGCATCTGCTTCATGCGTGGGTGTCGTCGTAGGGCTCGAGTCTTCGGGAAACGGCGGCGGTCGGTCTACTCGTATCTCAGTCCGATCATCTGCGTGCCGCCCCACCGGTTTACGCGGAAAGTGCGACGGTCGATCAGCGTGTCGTTTTTCCAGACCGAAAGCTCGAGCTTGAAGGCCGGCCACTCCGATACGAGGTCCGAAGCCGGGCCGTCGGCAGGAACGGCATAGAACGAGACGGAGGCAGCGGCGGCCGGTTCGGTCGCCGCTGCTTTGTATACCGTGCCGGCGACCGCGGGGACGGCGTCGGAGTGCGCCATTGCGGTTTGCCTGCCTTCCGCGTCGAAGGTAGCGACGCTCAGATGCAGGTTCATTTTTTCGACGGCCGCGTCGCGGCAGGTCAGCTCTGCTCGGAAAATATCGGTTTCTTTCACGCCCGCTCGTGTTTCTTGCGACAAAAATACGACAAAATAGCGGATCGCAAAAAGTCTGCCGGGCGCTTTGATATGCTTGTTGTTTTAGATGTTAATGATTTGATAATCATCAGTATATATTTATGTAAAATAAATGTGTTTATATTATTTCTATAATTATAAAAATTACTGATTATTCGTATGCTCTGAAAATGACTCGAACAGCATGAAAAACGCGGATTATCAGCTGAAAAAGATGCCGAAATGTTGCGGTTTCAAATTTTATTGGTATCTTTGCAGTCCGTTTTGTGATAAATGGAACAAGTTTAACCAAAAAAGTAAAGGAAAAAAGTAACCGAAATGCCAACCATTCAACAGTTAGTACGTAAGGGAAGGCTGAAGCCGAGCTTCAACAGCAAGGCGCCCGCTTTGGACGCATGTCCTCAGCGTCGCGGCGTGTGCGTGCGCGTGTACACGACCACTCCCAAGAAGCCGAATTCGGCTATGCGAAAAGTAGCCCGTGTGAGATTGACCAACGGGAAAGAAGTGAACGCCTACATTCCGGGCGAAGGCCACAACCTGCAGGAGCACTCGATCGTCCTCGTTCGCGGGGGCCGTGTGAAGGACCTGCCGGGCGTCCGCTATCACTTGGTTCGCGGCGCGATGGATGCCGCAGGGGTAGACGGTCGCAAGCAGCGCCGCTCGAAGTACGGAGCCAAGAGGCCGAAGGCCGGCGCACCCGCCAAGAAGTAAACGCAACGACAACCAAAACACAACAAAGACTTTTTGAACAATGAGAAAAGCGAAGCCTAAAAAGCGAATTCTACTTCCAGATCCCAAGTTCGGTGACGTGCTTGTGACCAGGTTCGTCAACAACCTCATGCTGGATGGTAAGAAGAGTATTGCCTATTCCATCTTCTACGATGCGATGGAGATTCTGGGCGAGAAGATGAAGGATGCGGACAAGGCTCCTCTTGATATCTGGAAGAAAGCCCTCGAGAACATTACGCCTCAGGTGGAGGTGAAGTCGCGTCGAGTGGGCGGAGCCACTTTCCAGGTACCGACCGAGGTGAGACCTGAGCGTAAAGTTTCATTAGCAATGCGGAACCTGATCCTTTACTCTAAAAAACGCGCGGGTCGATCGATGGCGGAAAAAATGGCTGCCGAAATTCAAGCTGCGTACAACGAGGAAGGCGCCGCCTTCAAGCGCAAGGAAGAGATGCACCGCATGGCCGATGCGAACAAGGCCTTTGCGCACTTCAGATTCTAATTTAGTGGAGAGAGGACAGACGTATGGCAAGAGATTTAAGATTTACGAGAAATATCGGCATCATGGCGCACATCGATGCCGGTAAGACGACGACCTCGGAACGTATTCTTTTCTACACTGGCAAGACTCACAAGATCGGCGAGGTGCACGAAGGCGCCGCGACGATGGACTGGATGGTTCAGGAGCAGGAGCGCGGCATCACGATCACGTCGGCCGCGACGACCGCTTTTTGGCACTACAAGGACCAGACCTACCAGATCAATATTATCGATACCCCGGGCCACGTCGACTTCACGGCCGAGGTGGAGCGCTCGCTGCGCGTGCTGGACGGAGCGGTGGCTACGTTCTGCGCCGTGGGCGGCGTCGAGCCCCAGTCGGAGACCGTATGGCGTCAGGCCGACAAGTACCGCGTACCTCGTCTGGGCTATGTCAACAAGATGGACCGTACGGGCGCCGACTTCCTGAACGTTTGCGCTCAGGTCAAGGAGCGTCTCGGAGCCAACGCGCTGCCGGTGGTTCTGCCGATCGGCGCCGAGGACAAGTTTGCCGGGCTGGTAGACCTTATATATAATAGGGCCATTCTGTACGACGATGCGAAGAAGGCCGAGCTGGTCAACTACACCTACGGCGAAATTCCGGAAAACATGAAGGCCGAGGCGGCCGAATGGCGCGCGAAGCTGATCGAGGAAGTCGCGTCGACCGACGATGCGCTGATGGAGAAGTTCTTCGAGGATCCCGATTCGATCACTCCCGACGAGCTGATAGCCGCGATCCGCAAAGCGACCATCTCGATGACGATCGTGCCGATGCTCTGCGGTTCGTCCTTCAAGAACAAGGGCGTGCAGCTGTTGCTCGATTATGTGATGGCTTTCCTGCCCTCTCCGGTCGACATCGACGCCGTGATCGGCACCGATCCCCGTACGGGCGAGGAAACCTCGCGCAAGCCGACCGAGAGCGATCCGTTCTGCGGTTTGGCTTTCAAGATCGCTACGGACCCGTTCGTAGGCCGTCTGGCGTTCGTCCGGGTTTATTCGGGCAAGCTCGAGGCCGGCTCGTATGTGCACAACAGCCGTTCGGGCAAGAAGGAGCGTATCAGCCGTATTTACCAGATGCACGCCAACAAGCAGAACCCGATGGATGTAATCGGTGCCGGAGACATCTGCGCTGCTGTAGGCTTCAAGGATATCCGCACGGGCGACACGCTCTGCGACGAGCAGCACCCGATCGTGCTCGAGTCGATGACGTTCCCCGAACCGGTGATCGGTCTGGCCATCGAGCCGAAGACCCAGAAGGACCTCGACAAGCTCGGTATCGCACTGGGCAAGCTCGCGGAGGAAGACCCGACGTTTACCGTCAAGACCGACGAGGACAGCGGCCAGACCGTGATCAGCGGTATGGGCGAGCTGCACTTGGAGATCATCGTCGACCGTCTGCGCCGCGAGTTCGGTGTCGAGATCAGTCAGGGCGCTCCTCAGGTCAACTACAAGGAATCGCTCAAGTCGACCGTTCAGCACCGCGAGGTGTTCAAGAAACAGACCGGCGGTCGCGGTAAGTTCGCCGACATCGTCTTCGAGATCGGTCCCGCCGAGGAAGGCAAGATGGGTCTCGAGTTCGTCGACGTCGTGAAAGGCGGTAACATTCCGAAGGAGTATATGCCGGCTATCCAGAAAGGATTCGAATCGTCGATGACCAACGGCCCGCTGGCAGGCTTCCCGCTCGACAGTATGAAGGTGACCGTTCTGGACGGCTCGTTCCACCCTGTCGACTCTGATGCTCTCTCATTTGAAATCTGTGCCCGTAACGGTTTCCGTGAAGCGGCAAAGAAAGCTTCTCCCGTAATTCTCGAGCCGATCATGAAGGTCGAGGTGGTAACTCCCGAAGAAAACATGGGCGATATCATCGGCGACCTGAACAAGCGTCGCGGCCAGATCGCCGGCATGGAGTCACGCGGCAATGCCCGCGTGGTGGATGCCAAGGTGCCGCTGTCGGAAATGTTCGGTTACGTTACGGTACTGCGTACGATTTCTTCCGGCCGTGCGACCTCTTCGATGGAGTTCTCCCATTTCGAGGAAGTGCCTGCGAACCTCGCCAAGGAGATCGTCGAAAAGTCAAATGGTAAAAAGGAATAGTAGAATATCAGGATTATGAGCCAAAAAATAAGAATCAAACTGAAATCGTACGATCACAACCTCGTCGACAAGTCGGCCGAGAAGATCGTGAAGACCGTGAAGGGCACGGGCGCAGTGGTCAGCGGGCCGGTTCCGCTTCCCACGCAGAAGAAGATCTTTACCGTCAACCGCTCGACTTTCGTCAACAAGAAGGCGCGCGAGCAGTTCCAGCTGTGCACGTTCAAGCGGATTCTCGATATCTACAGCTCGACTCCGAAGACGATCGACGCCCTGATGAAGCTCGAGCTGCCCAGCGGCGTGGAAGTGGAGATCAAAGTGTGATGGAAGGCTCCGTCGGAGCGTCTCGTGTCCGGGGCGTTTCCGGGAGCACGGATGAACGACCGAAACGAACAAACATACTTTTAACAAAGGGTAGAGGCTTGAAAGGACGGTTGCGGCCGGATACGGTCCGCGACCGGAGCCTTTCCAGTGGACTCTCCTCGATTATCAAACAATCAAGACAAAATGTCAGGACTAATTGGAAAAAAAATCGGAATGACTTCCGTTTTCAGTGCCGAGGGTAAGAATATACCATGCACTGTGATTGAAGCTGGTCCCTGTGTTGTTACGCAAGTGAAGACTCCCGAGAAGGACGGCTACGCGGCCGTGCAGCTTGCCTATGACGAGGTTTCGGAAAAGAATACCAGCAATCCGTTGATGGGCCATTTCAAGAAGGCCAACACCACTCCCAAGCGTAAGCTGGTCGAATTCACCAGCTTCGAAAAGGAACTGAATCTGGGCGACGTGGTTACCGTCGATATTTTCGAGGACGACGACTGGGTCGACGTCACGGGAATTTCGAAGGGCAAGGGATTCCAAGGCGTTGTGAAACGTCACGGTTTCGGCGGCGTCGGCGGCCAGACCCACGGTCAGCATAACCGGCAGCGCAAACCCGGTTCGCTGGGCGCGTCCTCGTATCCGTCGCGCGTGTTCAAGGGCAAGCGCCTTCCGGGCCGTACCGGCGGAGATCGGGTGAAGGTTCTCAATCTCCGGATTCTCAAGAAACTTCCCGAAAACAACCTGCTTCTGGTGAAAGGTTCGATTCCGGGCGCCAAAGGTTCATACTTAATCATCGAAGACTAACCATGGAAATAGCGATTTACAATATTTCAGGCCAAGAGACCGGCAAGAAGGCCGTTCTGAAAGACGAGATTTTCGGTATCGAGCCCAACAACCACGCGATCTACCTCGATGTGAAGCAGTATCTGGCCAATCGTCGTCAGGGCACGCACAAGTCGAAGCAGCGTAACGAGGTGGCCGGTTCGACCCGCAAGCTGAAGAAGCAGAAGGGTACCGGCGGGGCCCGTGCGGGCAGCATCCTCTCCCCGCTGTTCCCGGGAGGCGGCCGCGTGTTCGGTCCCGTGCCCCGCGACTACAGCTTCAAGCTGAACAAGAAGCTCAAGCAATTGGCCCGCAAGAGCGCGCTGACCTACAAGGCGAAGGAAGACGCCGTGAAGGTGGTGGAGGACTTCTCGATGGAAGCTCCGAAAACCAAAGAGTTCTTGGCCGTCACCAAAAACCTGAGCCTCGAAGGCCAGAAGATTCTGCTGGTGCTTCCCGAGACGAACCCGAACGTGGCTCTGTCGGCCCGCAACCTTCAGAACGTGAAGGTCGTGCTCGCCTCGAACCTGAACACCTACGACGTGATGAACGCGGGCAAGCTCGTGTTGTCGGAGGGCTCGGTCAACGTAATCAACCAAATGTTTGGACAGTAGCGATTTCTGCCGGGATATCCGACTCCCTGAAAGCCGCGAGGGCCGGGGGAGCGCCGGAACCGGACATAAAAATTAGCATTACAGCAATGGACATATTAATTAAGCCAATTTTAACCGAGAAAATGACGGCTCAGGGCGAAAAGCTGAACCGTTACGGTTTCATCGTCGATCCGAGGGCGAACAAGCTGCAGATTAAAAGCGCCGTCGAGGCAATGTACAACGTGGTGGTCATGGACGTGAACACCATCAACTACATGGGGAAACTCAAGAGCCGCTACACCAAGCACGGGCTCTTGGTCGGACGCGCCGACAACTACAAGAAGGCGATCGTCACCCTGAAGGACGGAGATAAGATTGATTTTTACAGTAATATCTAAAAGCGATGGCAGTAAAGAAGTTCAAACCCATGACCCCGGGTACCCGTCACAAAGTGATCGGCACCTTCGACGATATTACTTCGTCTACACCTGAGAAGTCGCTGCTTACCCCTCTGAAAAGCACGGGCGGCCGCAACAACAGCGGCAAGATGACCGTCCGCTACATCGGAGGCGGTCACAAGAAAATGTACCGTATCGTCGACTTCAAGCGAAATAAGGACAACATGAGCGGAACGGTCAAGACCATCGAGTACGACCCGAACCGTTCGGCCCGTATTGCCTTGATTACCTATGCCGACGGCGAGAAGCGCTATATCCTTGCTCCGAACGGCCTGCAGGTCGGTCAGGTCGTTTCGACCGGCGCCGGCGCCGCTCCCGAAGTGGGCAACACGCTGTTCCTGTCGGATATTCCGCTGGGTACGGTGATTCACAACATCGAACTCTACCCCGGTCAGGGAGCCGTGATGGCCCGCAGTGCCGGTACCTACGCGCAGCTTCTGGCCCGCGAAGGCAAATATGCTATTATCAAGCTTCCCTCGGGCGAAACCCGCATGGTGCTCGTTACCTGCCGCGCTACGATCGGCGTCGTGTCGAATCCCGACCACAGCCTCGAGTCGCACGGTAAGGCGGGCCGCAAGCGCTGGCTCGGACGCCGTCCGCGCAACCGGGGCGTTTCGATGAACCCTGTCGATCACCCGATGGGCGGTGGCGAGGGACGTTCCTCGGGAGGTCACCCGCGCTCGCGCAAGGGTCTTCTGGCCAAGGGCTATAAAACCCGCGATCCGAAGAAGACCACTTCGAAGTTCATCGTATCCAGAAGGAAAAAATAATCTAAAAATAGTAGCATAATGAGCCGATCATTAAAAAAAGGACCATACATCGAACCCAAGCTGGAGGCGAGAGTGATCGCCCAGAACGAGGGAGGCAAGAAGTCTGTCATCAAGACTTGGTCGCGTGCCAGCATGATCTCGCCCGACTTCGTCGGACAGACGATCGCTGTGCACAACGGGAACAAGTTCATCCCGGTATATGTAACGGAGAACATGGTAGGTCACAAGCTGGGCGAGTTCGCTCCGACGCGTAACTTCCGTGGTCACTCAGGTAATAAGAAAAAATAGCAGGTAAAATGGGTGCAAGAAAAAGCATAAGAGCCGAAAAACTGAAGGCCGAAAAGAAGCAGAAGGCGATCGCCGTGCTGAATGACTGCCCGACCTCTCCGCTGAAGATGCGCATTGTCGCCGACCTGATCCGGGGAGTCGAAATCAACAAGGCGCTGGGTATCCTTCGCTACAGCAAGAAACAGGCTTCGATCCGACTGGAGAAGCTGCTGCGCTCCGCCATCGCCAACTGGGAGAAGAAAAACGAGGGCGAGCGTCTGGAGGACAACCGCCTGATCGTAAAGGAAATCTTCGTGAACGGAGGCAAGATGCTCAAGCGCGTGCAGCCGGCGCCTCAAGGGCGCGCTTACCGCATTCGCAAGCGTTCGAACCATGTGACGATCGTCGTGGATAAAATGGAAGTAAAAGAAGCTAAAAAATAAGACAGATGGGACAGAAAGTTAATCCGATAGCAAACCGATTGGGTATCATCCGCGGTTGGGACTCCAACTGGTACGGCGGGAAGGACTTTTCCAGCAAGCTCGTCGAGGACGCCAAGATCCGCAAGTACCTGAGCGCCCGTCTGGCCAAGGCAAGCATTTCCAAGATCATCATCGAGCGCACGCTGAAGCTCGTGACCGTTACGATCTCCACGGCACGTCCCGGCATCATCATCGGCAAGGGCGGTCAGGAAGTCGACAAGCTGAAGGAAGAGCTTCGCAAGCTGACCGGCAAGGAGGTGCAGATCAACATTTTCGAAGTGAAGCGTCCTGAGATCGACGCCGTGATCGTAGGCAACAACATCGCGCGCCAGCTCGAAGGCCGCATTTCGTATCGCCGCGCCGTCAAGACGGCCATCGCATCGACGATGCGCATGGGCGCCGAGGGCATCAAGATTCAGATCTCGGGCCGCGTCGGCGGAGCCGAAATGGCCCGCAGCGAGACGTATAAGGAAGGTCGTATTCCGCTGCATACGTTCCGCGCCGACGTGGATTACGCGCTGTGCGAAGCGCTCACGAAGGTGGGTCTGCTGGGCATCAAGGTGTGGATATGCAACGGGGAGGTCTACAACAAGCGCGACCTGTTCCAGATTTCGGGCGTCAACGCGCAGACTTCCGCCGGTCAGGGCGGCTATCACGGCGACAAGCCCCGGGGCGGCCGCGACAAAAAGAGAAAAAACAACAAATAGGGACTTCTTAAAGCGATAATATCATGTTACAGCCAAAAAGAACCAAATTCAGAAGAATGCAGAAGGGCCGCATGAAGGGCAACGCCCAGCGCGGAGCTCAGCTCGCTTTCGGCTCGTTCGGCATCAAGGCAATGGAATCTACTTGGATAACCGGTCGCCAGATAGAAGCCGCACGTCAGGCAATCGTGCGTTGCATGAAGCGTGAAGGTCAGATATGGATCCGTATTTTCCCGGACAAGCCCATTACGAAGAAGCCTGCCGAAGTGCGTATGGGTAAGGGTAAGGGCTCGCCGGAAGGATTCGTCGCTCCGGTGACGCCGGGCCGCATCCTGATCGAGGCCGAGGGCGTGCCCTTGGCAGTGGCTCAGGAGGCTCTCCGTCTGGGAGCTCAGAAGCTGCCGATCACGACTAAGTTTATTGTCAGACGCGATTACACCGAAAATTCGATTTAGAGATGAAGACTGCTGAAATAAGAGAACTTACCGTGGCCGAAATCGCGGAAAGGATCGAAACGGAGAAGGCCAACCTGCTCCGGGCGAAACTCAATCATGCCGTTTCCCCGGTGGAGAATCCGACCACATTGAAGAAGGCGCGTAGGGATATCGCCCGCATGATGACGATCCTGGCCCAAAAGCAAAACGTAAAAAGTTAGTACCCATGGAAAGAAATCTCAGAAAGGAAAGAATCGGGGTCGTGGTCAGCAATAAAATGGACAAGTCCATCACGGTTGCGATCAAGCGCAAGGAGAAGCATCCGATCTACGGCAAGTTCGTGAACAAGACGACCAAGTTCGTGGCTCACGACGAGACCAACACCTGCAACCCCGGAGATACCGTGCGGATTGCCGAGACCAGACCGCTCAGCAAGACGAAGCGTTGGAGATTAGTAGAAATCATTGAAAGAGCTAAATAGTCATGATACAGCAAGAAAGCAGACTAACGGTCGCCGATAACAGCGGTGCGAAGGAGGTCCTTTGCATCCGCGTGTTGGGCGGGACAGGAAAACGCTACGCGACGATCGGCGATAAGATTGTGGTGACCGTGAAAAGCGCGACCCCTTCCGGAGACATTAAGAAGGGGACCGTGTCGAAGGCGGTCGTTGTCCGCACCAAGAAGGAGATCAGGCGCACCAACGGGTCCTACATCCGTTTCGACGACAACGCCGTCGTGCTTCTGAACAACCAAGGCGAAATGAGGGGAACGCGTATTTTCGGTCCGGTGGCCCGCGAGCTGCGCGACTCCTACATGAAGATCATTTCCCTCGCTCCCGAAGTATTGTAACCTTTAAAAGGATGTTAAGATGTCAGTGAAATTGCATATCAAGAAAGGGGACACGGTGATCGTGAACGCCGGCGAGAGCAAGGGGCAGCAGGGTAAGGTCCTCGAAGTGCTGGTCGGCAAGGAGCGCGCCATCGTCGAGGGCGTGAACATGGTCAGCAAGCACACCAAGCCCAATGCCAAGAACCCCCAAGGCGGTATCGTGAAGAAGGAGGCTCCGATTCACATATCGAACCTGCAGCCGGTAGACCCGAAGAGCGGCAAGGCGACGCGCGTCGGACGCCGGGTGAACGCAGACGGTAAATTAGTACGTTACTCTAAAAAGTCAGGGGAGGAATTGAAATAATGGCTTACGTTCCCACACTCAAGAAAATGTACAAGGAGCAGGTGGTGCCCGCCCTTGTCAAGCAGTTCGGTTACAGCAGCGTGATGCAGGTCCCCGTACTGGAGAAGATCGTCATCAATCAGGGACTCGGTCAGGCCGTAGGCGATAAGAAGATTATCGAGACGGCGATCGAGGAGCTGACGAAGATCACCGGTCAGAAAGCCGTTATGACCCGTTCCAAGAAGGATATCTCGAACTTCAAGCTGCGCAAGGGCATGCCTATCGGCGCGCGCGTGACGCTGCGTCACAACAAGATGTATGAGTTCCTCGAAAGGCTCGTGGCGGTGGCTCTGCCCCGTATCCGCGACTTCAAGGGTATCAACGACAAGTTCGACGGTCAGGGCAACTACACGCTCGGCGTCGCCGAGCAGATCATCTTCCCGGAAATCGACATCGACAAGATCACGAAGATTCTGGGCATGGAGATCACGTTCGTAACGACGGCGGCCAACGACGAGGAGGCATACGCGCTGCTCAAGGAGTTCGGCCTCCCATTCAAGAACATTAAAAAGAACTAAGGCGATATGGCAAAGGAATCAATGAAGGCCCGCGAGGTAAAGCGCCTCAAGCTGGTCGAGCGATATGCCGCTAAGCGCGCCGCGCTGAAGGAAGCGGGAGACCAGGAAGGACTCGCGAAGCTGCCGCGCAACTCCAACCCCGTGCGCTTGCACAACCGCTGCAAGATCACCGGTCGGCCCAAAGGCTACATGAGACTGTTCGGCATCAGCCGTATTCAGTTCCGCGAGATGGCTTCCAAGGGGCTGATCCCGGGCGTGAAGAAGGCGAGCTGGTAGATACGCTGCAAATGCAAATTAAAAATTGGGATGTGAAACTTACGAATATTATTCGTATCTTTAACGCCTGATTTTTAATTTGTATATTGCATTTTTCAGAACTTTTCACTTCAAACATTCAAACATGACTGATCCTATTGCGGATTTTCTGACGCGAGTCAGAAACGCGGTGAAAGCCAACCACAAGGTGGTTGAAGCTCCCGGCTCGAAGATGAAACAGGCGATCACGAAGATTCTGTTCGAACAGGGCTATATCCTGGCCTACAAGTTCGAGGCGGACTCCAAGGGACACCCGATCATCAAAATCGCTCTGAAGTACCATCCGGAGACGAAAACCAATGCGATCAAGGGCCTCAAGCGGGTAAGCCGTCCGGGTCTGCGCCGCTACGCGAGCGCTGCGGACATGCCCCGCGTGCTGAACGGCCTGGGCATCGCGATCGTATCGACCTCCAAGGGTATCATGACCGACAAGAAGGCGCGTCAGGAGAACGTGGGCGGCGAGGTGCTCTGCTACGTCTATTAATCGCGGGACGTAACCGCAGCAACCGGCGTCTGTATGCCGCGGGCCGTTCCCGATCGGGAGGCTCCCGGCCGAAAGACCAGTAATCAAAACATTAAAATTGCAGCAATGTCAAGAATTGGAAAATTACCTGTAGACCTGCCCGCCGGGGTGACGGTTACCGTCGGCCCCGGGAACGTGGTAAGCGTGAAAGGACCTCTGGGACAGCTCAGCCAAAAGGTTGACTCGGATATTACCGTGACCGTAGAGGGAAATCAACTGACCGTAACCCGCCCGACCGACCAGCCCCGCCATCGCTCGATGCACGGGCTGTATCGCGCCCTGATTCACAATATGGTCGTGGGCGTATCGAAAGGATACGAAATCAAGCAGGAACTCGTCGGCGTCGGTTTCAAGGCCGAGGCCAAGGGACAGATTCTGGAGCTCTCCTTGGGCTATTCCCACGATATTTTCGTACAGCTTCCTCCCGAGATCAAGGTCGAGGCCGTAACCGAGAAGAAAGGAAACCCGATCGTCACCCTCAAGAGCATCGACAAGCAGCTGATCGGTCAGGTCGCTGCCAAGATCCGCTCGCTGCGCAAGCCCGAGCCTTACAAGGGCAAAGGTATCAAGTTCGTGGGCGAACAGCTTCGCCGCAAGGCTGGCAAGTCTGCTAATGCTAAATAGTAAAATCGTAGAATTATGTCATTGACTAAGGTAGAAAGAAGAGCGAGAATCAAGATGCGTATCCGCAAGATCGTGAGCGGAACCGCCGAGAAGCCTCGCATGTCTGTGTTCAGAAGTAACAAGCAGATTTCAGTACAGCTTATCGACGACCTTCGCGGTGTTACGTTGGCAGCAGCCTCGTCGCTCGACAAGGAAGTGGCCGAAAAGGCCGCAGGCCTCACCAAGAGCCAGATCGCCGCACTGGTCGGCAAGCTGGCCGCCGAGCGCTGCGCGCAGAAGGGTATCGCCGAAGTGGCTTTCGACCGCAACGGATACTTGTACCACGGTAGAGTTAAAATGTTAGCAGATGCCGCCAGAGAGGGTGGTCTTAAATTCTAAGCGATATGTCAAACACCAACATAAAGAAGGTAAGAACGAGCGATCTGGAATTGAAGGACCGGCTCGTCAGCATCCAGCGCGTGACGAAGGTGACCAAGGGTGGCCGTACGTTCAGTTTTTCGGCGATCGTCGTGGTCGGTAACGAGAACGGCGTCGTGGGCTACGGTCTGGGCAAGGCCAGCGAAGTGACCTCGGCCATCGCCAAGGGCGTGGAGGATGCCAAGAAGAACCTCGTGAAGATTCCGGTGCTCAAAGGCACGATCCCTCACAAGCAAGAGGCTCGTTACAGCGGTTCCTTGGTGATGATCCGCCCGGCCGCTCCCGGTACCGGCGTTATCGCCGGCGGCGCCATGCGTGCCGTGCTCGAAAGCGTGGGCATCCGCAACGTGCTCGCCAAGAGCAAGGGCTCCTCGAATCCGCACAACCTCGTGAAGGCTACCGTCGCCGCTCTGCTCGAGCTGCGCGACGCCCGCAGCGTGGCTCAGGTGAGAGGCGTTTCGCTCGATACAGTGTTCAACGGATAATTCGGCAAAGAAATGGCTAAATTGAAAATAACGCAGATCAAGAGTCGGATCGGCTCGTCGGCTCTTCAGAAGAAGAACCTCGACGCGCTGGGGCTCCGCAAGATCAATCAGACCGTCGAGCACGACGATTCGGCGATCATATTGGGTATGGTCGAGAAGGTGAAGCACCTGGTCCGGATCGAAGAAGTAAAATAGTTATCAACTTATCCCGGGCGGGCTTCCGCCGTGCGAACGGCCGGCGCCCGCTCAGGGAACAACGTCAGAATAAGGATGAATCTCAGTAATTTGAAACCCGCAGAAGGGTCAACCAAGAAAGAGAAGCGGATCGGCCGCGGTCAGGGTTCCGGACGTGGAGGCACTTCGACGCGCGGACATAAGGGCGCCAAATCGCGTTCGGGCTACTCGTCGAAGATCGGCTTCGAGGGCGGCCAGATGCCTTTGCAGAGACGCCTGCCCAAGTACGGCTTTACCAATCTCAAGCGCGTGGAGTACAAGGGGATCAACCTCGGAGCCCTCGAGGCGCTCGCCGCCAAGAAGTCGCTCAAGGCAATCGATATCGACACGTTGGTCGAGGCCGGTTTCGCCTCGAAGAACGACCGCGTGAAGATCCTCGGCGGCGGAACGCTCTCGATGCCGCTCGAGGTGACGGCTCACGCCTTCTCGAAATCGGCCGTCGCAGCGATCGAGGCGCAGCAGGGCAAGGTTGTGAAACTTTAATTTTTCAGTAATGAAAAGGCTAATCGAAACCATCAAGAACATATTCAAGATCGAGGAGCTGCGCAAGCGTATTCTCTTTACGCTCTCCCTGATTCTTGTCTATCGCTTCGGTAGTTTTGTCGTGATCCCGGGGATCAACCCGGAAGCCCTCACGGACCTGCAGAGCCAGGTCAGCGGCAACGGACTGCTCGGCCTGCTGAACATCTTCTCCGGAGGAGCGTTCTCCAACGCCTCGATCTTCGCGCTCGGCATCATGCCCTACATTTCGGCCTCGATCGTGATCCAGCTGCTGGGCATCGTGGTTCCCTACTTCCAGAAACTGCAGAAGGAGGGAGAGAGCGGCCGTCGCAAGATCAACCAGTGGACGCGCTACCTGACGATTATCGTGCTGTTGTTGCAGGCTCCGGCTTATCTGGCCAACCTGCACGGAACGCTGCAACCCTATGCCTTCGTGCTGGGGCCGTCGAGCGTACTGTTTACCGTCAGCGCGACGATCGTCCTGATCGCCGGAACGATGTTCGTGATGTGGCTCGGCGAGAAGATCACCGACAAGGGAATCGGCAACGGCGTGTCGCTGATTATCATGGTGGGTATCATCGCCCGGCTGCCGCACGCGCTGATCGCGGAGTTCAATACGCGCTTCACGGAAGCCACCGGTGGTTTCGTGATGCTGGTCGTCGAGCTGGCGCTGCTGTTTTTGGTATTCGCGGCGACGATCGCTCTGGTGCAGGCTACGCGCAAGATTCCCGTGCAGTACGCCAAGCGGATCGTAGGCAACAAGCAGTACGGCGGAGTCCGTCAGTATATTCCGCTCAAGATCAATGCCGCCGGGGTCATGCCGATCATCTTCGCTCAGGCGCTGATGTTTATCCCGATGTTCTTCAGCCGTTTCGAGGCGACGAGCGCTATCGGCACCGCGTTCTCGGACTACCGCGGCTTCTGGTATAATCTGGTGTTCGGGCTACTGGTCGTGGCGTTCACCTATTTCTATACAGCAATTACCGTGAATCCCAACATGATGGCCGAGGATATGAAGCGTAACGGCGGGTTCATCCCCGGCGTGAAGCCCGGCAAGAAGACGGTCGAGTACCTCGATACCATCATGACAAGAATCACGCTTCCGGGTTCCATTTTCCTCGCGATCGTGGCGATTCTACCCGCTTTTGCCATGATTATCGGAATCAACGATCAGTTCGCGCTGTTCTATGGCGGTACGTCGCTGCTGATCTTGGTGGGCGTTGTTCTTGACACTCTCCAGCAGATTGAAAGCTACCTGCTCCTGCGTCACTACGACGGCCTGATGAAGACCGGACGGATCAAGGGCAGAACCGCTTAAGCGTTCGAAAGCGAGATGATATACTTTAAAACGGCGGAAGAGATCGAGTTGCTCCGTGAGAACAACCGGCTGGTCAGCGCTACGCTGGCCGAGCTGGCCAAGCACGTTCGCGCGGGAGTGACGACCCTCGAGCTGGACCGGATCGCCGAGGACTTCATCCGAAGCCACGGAGCCGTTCCGGGGTTTCTGGGGTACAACGGTTTCCCGAACACGCTCTGCATATCGGTCAACGAGCAGGTCGTGCACGGGATTCCCTCTTCCAAGGTCGTCCTGAAGGACGGAGACGTGGTTTCGGTAGACTGCGGCACGTTTATGAAGGGGTTTTATGGCGATTCCGCGTATACGTTCGCGGTTGGGGAGATCGCTCCCGAGGCGGAGCGGCTTCTCAGAGTAACCAAAGAAGCTCTTTATAAAGGGGTCGCACAGGCACAGCCCGGACATCGCATCGGCGACATCGGGTACGCTGTGCAGGAGCATGCCGAAAAGCACGGTTATTCCGTAGTGAGGGAAATGGTCGGACACGGCCTGGGCCGCAAGATGCACGAGGATCCTCAGGTCCCCAACTACGGAGCGCGAGGCAGAGGCCCGCTGCTCAAGGCGGGCATGGTGATCTGCATCGAGCCCATGGTCAACATGGGGTCGCGCGAGATCGTCTTCGAGAGGGACGGCTGGACGGTGCGGACCCGCGACCGCAAGCCGGCGGCTCATTTCGAGTTCGCCGTAGCGATCACGAAGGACGGGCCCGACGTACTGACCGATTTTGGAGTAATCGAAAAGGCACTTAACAACAATTAGGCTCTATGGCAAAACAAGCTGCTATCGAAAAGGACGGAACCATCATCGAGGCCCTGTCGAACGCGATGTTCCGCGTCGAGCTGGACAACGGCCACGTGATTACCGCCCATATCTCGGGAAAGATGAGAATGCACTACATCAAAATCTTGCCGGGAGACAAAGTGAAAGTGGAGATGTCTCCTTACGATCTGAGTAAGGGGCGGATCTCGTTCCGCTACAAATAGGTAGCCGGACTGCGCGCCGGAGTCGTCCGCACGGGGCGGAAAGCGGCTGCGGCAGGTTTTACAACACACAATTTTAAGATGTCTGAAAAATGAAAGTTAGAACATCCATCAAAAAAAGAAGCGAGGATTGCAAGATCGTGAAGCGCAAAGGCCGCCTGTATGTGATCTGCAAGAAAAATCCTAAGTTGAAAATGCGCCAAGGATAGTTTTGAAACCTAAAAGAGATTAGAATTTTATGGCACGTATAGTCGGTGTAGATTTACCCAAAAATAAACGAGGCGAGATAGGGCTGACCTATATCTACGGAATCGGGAGAAGTACCGCTCGCGCAATTCTTGAGAAGGCTCAGATCAGCTACGACGTGAAGGTGAAGGATTGGAGCGACGAGAACGTCGCCGCGATCCGTAACGTGATCGCCAGCGAGGGCTACAAGGTGGAAGGCGAGCTCCGCTCGACCGTTCAGCTCAACATCAAGCGCCTGATGGACATCGGTTGCTACCGGGGCATCCGCCACCGCTTGGGGCTGCCTGTCCGCGGGCAGAGCACGAAGAACAACGCCCGTACCCGCAAAGGTCGGAAGAAAACTGTGGCCAACAAGAAAAAAGCAACTAAGTAATCGTAGAGAGTTATGGCAAAAAAGACTGGAACAGTTAAGAAGAAGGTTGTCAAGGTGGAGGCTCAGGGCATGGCTCACGTGCACTCGACTTTCAACAACGTGATCATCACGCTGACCAACGCTCAGGGACAGGTCATCAGCTGGAGCTCGGCCGGTAAGATGGGATTCAGAGGTTCTAAGAAAAATACTCCCTACGCAGCCCAAACCGCAGCGACCGACTGCGCGAAAGTAGCGTACGATATGGGTCTGCGCAAGGTGAAGGTATATGTCAAGGGGCCGGGCGCGGGCCGCGAGTCGGCCATCCGCACGATCCACGGGGCCGGCATCGAGGTGATCGAGATCATCGACGTGACGCCGCTTCCTCACAACGGATGCCGTCCGCCCAACCGTCGTCGCGTGTAAGGGTGAAGCCGCGCAGCGGTCCGTTTCCCACGGGAAAAGGACCGGCGGTTTTCGTGCGCGCCTGAGCGCATAGGCTCGGCGACAATTTGACAACATCAGAAAAATTTCTACAAATGGGAAGATACATAGGACCAAAATCAAAAATCGCCAGAAAGTTCGGCGAAGCCATTTTCGGGACGGATAAGTCACTGGAGAAGAAGAACTATCCCCCGGGACAACACGGACTTGCCCGTAAGCGCAAGAAGGTCTCGGAGTACGGGACCCAGCTGCTCGAGAAGCAGAAGGCCAAAGCCATCTACGGAGTACAGGAGAAGCAGTTCTACAGGACCTACGAGGCGGCCGCCCGTCTGGGAGGCATCACGGGCGAGAACCTGCTCAAGTTGCTTGAGTGCCGTCTGGACAACGTGGTATACCGTCTGGGCATCGCTCCGACGCGCGCCGCGGCCCGGCAGCTCGTTTCGCATCGCCACATCGTCGTGAACGGACAGGTCGTGAACATTCCGTCCTACCGGCTCAAGGAAGGCGATACGGTCGGCGTGCGCGAGAAGTCGAAGGCGCTCGAGGTGATCGTGGATTCGCTCGGCAGCGGCCGTCGCAGCCGCTATGCATGGCTCGAATGGGAAGGCAGCCAGATGACCGGCAAATTCCTGTCGAAGCCCGACCGGGCCGATATCCCGGAGAACATCCGCGAGCAACTGATCGTTGAACTGTACTCTAAGTAGTAAATTAATCGAGGAGCAAAAATTATGGCAATATTAGCATTTCAAAAGCCTGAAAAGGTAATCATGCTCGAGTCCACCTCCTCCTTCGGACGGTTTGAGTTTCGTCCGTTGGAGCCGGGATTCGGAATGACCGTCGGCAACGCGCTGCGTCGTATCCTGCTGAGTTCGCTCGAGGGGTATGCCATCACGACCGTGAAAGTGTCTGGCGTAGACCATGAGTTTGCTGCTATCCCCGGTGTAATGGAAGGAATGCTCGAGATCATTCTGAATCTCAAGCAAGTGCGTTTCATTAGGACCGTCGAGAACGTCGACAGCGAGAAGGTGACGGTCAACGTGGCCGGGCAGACGGAGCTGACGGCCGGCTATATCTCGAACTTCCTTACGAATTTCAAGGTGCTGAATCCCGAGTTGGTGATCTGCCGGCTGGACCCCGACGTAAAGGTCCAGATGGAGCTCACGATCAACAAGGGACGCGGATACGTGCCTGCCGACGAGAATCGGCCCGCCGATGCAGAGTTCGGCTTGCTCCCCATCGATTCGATCCATACTCCGATCAAGAACGTCAAGTACTCGGTCGAGAACTACCGCGTGGAACAGAAAACGGACTACGAAAAGCTCAATATCGAGGTGACTACGGACGGCTCGATCCATCCGAAGGATGCGCTGAAGGAAGCCGCCAAGATACTGATCCACCATTTCATGCTCTTTTCGGACGAGAAGATCACGCTGAACATGGAGGAGAACAGCGCGACCGAGGAATTCGACGAGGACGTGCTCCACATGCGTCAGTTGCTGAAGACCAAGCTTTCCGATCAGGACCTTTCGGTGCGCGCGCTGAACTGCCTGAAGGCGGCCGAGGTGGAGACGGTGGGCGATTTGGTCCGTTTCAACCGGAACGATCTGCTCAAGTTCCGCAATTTCGGCAAGAAGTCGCTTTCCGAGCTGGACGATCTGCTCGCCACGCTGAACCTGCATTTCGGGATGGACGTTTCCATTTACAAGCTGGACAAAGACTAATGCCCGGGAGGGACCGGTCTGCGCTCCAAGAGTATCGACGCAAAAATTTAAGAACACGCAATTATGAGACACAATAAGAAAATCAACCACCTGGGTCGGCAGGCCGCTCATCGCAAGGCGCTGCTGTCCAATCTGGCCAGCTCGCTGATTCTGCACAAGCGGATCGAGACGACCGTCGCCAAGGCGAAGGCTCTGAGGATGTATGTGGAGCCTCTGATTACCAAATCGAAGCAGGACACCACCCACTCCCGTCGTGTCGTTTTCAGCTATCTGAAAAGCAAGGAGGCCGTGGCCGAACTGTTCCGCGAAGTGGCTCCGAAGATCGCCGACCGTCCGGGCGGATACTGCCGTATCCTGAAGACCGGTTTTCGTCTGGGCGACGCTGCCGAGATGTGCCTGATCGAGTTGGTTGACTTCAACGAGACCTACACGAAGGAGGTGAAGGCCGCTGAGAAGCCCAAAACTCGCCGCAGCCGCTCGGGTGCGAAGAAGAGTGCCGCTGCCGGAACCGCTGCCGCCGAGACCGTAGCTGCCGCCGAAACCGCCGCTGCGGAGCAGGAGGCCGCTCCGGCCGAGAAGAAGGCTCCGGCCAAGAAGGCCGCTGCCAAGAAAAGCGCCGCCGAGCCCGCCGAAACGGCCGAGCCCGCCGCCGAGCAATCCGCAGAATAATTTGCGTTTTACACGGCAATATATTACCTTTGGGGAGTTTTTGCGAACTCCCCTTTTTTATTGTCTTCTTGAACGTTGCGGGGGAGAGGCGGGCGTTCCGGACGGACCGGCAGCCGGCACGAAAACGACGCTATCGAAAGAAAAGAACATAAGGTTTAACAATTAAAAGGAAGAATCATGGGACAGATTATCAGTGTTCATGGCAGGGAGATCCTCGACTCGCGGGGCAATCCGACGATCGAAGTGGAAGTAACGACTGCAAGCGGCGCATTCGGTCGCGCGGCCGTTCCCTCGGGAGCGTCCACCGGCGAGAACGAAGCGCTCGAGCTGCGTGACGGCGACAAGGGCCGTTACGGCGGAAAGGGCGTGCTGAAGGCCGTGCAGAACGTCAACGATATCATTGCGAAGGAAATTATCGGCATGCAGGTAACCGATCAGGTCGGCATCGACAAGACGATGATCGCTTTGGACGGCACGCCGACGAAGAGCAATCTGGGAGCCAACGCTATTCTGGGCGTTTCGCTGGCGTGCGCGCGGGCTGCCGCCAATCTGCTCGGCATGCCTCTGTACCGCTATATCGGCGGTACGAATGCCAAGACGCTGCCCGTCCCGATGATGAATATTATCAACGGCGGTTCGCATTCCGACGCTCCGATCGCTTTTCAGGAATTCATGATCCGTCCCGTCGGCGCTTCGTCGTTCAAGGAGGGTCTCCGTATGGGTGCCGAGGTGTTCCACGCGCTGAAGAAGGTGCTGCACGACCGCGGACTGAGCACGGCCGTCGGTGACGAGGGCGGATTCGCTCCGGCGCTGAACGGAACCGAGGATGCGCTCGAATCGATCATCGAGGCGATCAAGAAGGCCGGCTACAAGCCGGGCCGCAAGTGCGAGGGCGGCGATGTGGCCATCGGAATGGACTGCGCCTCGTCCGAGTTCTACAAAGACGGCGTTTACGACTATACGAAGTTCGAGGGCGCCAAGGGTGCCAAGCGCACTTCGGCCGAGCAGGTGGCTTACCTCGAGGGGCTGATCTCGAAGTATCCGATTGACTCGATCGAGGACGGTATGAGCGAAAACGACTGGGAAGGCTGGAAAGTGCTGACCGAGAAGATCGGCGATCGCTGCCAGCTGGTCGGCGACGACCTGTTCGTAACGAATGTCGAGTTCCTGAAAAAAGGCATCGAAATGGGCTGCGGCAACTCGATCCTGATCAAGGTGAACCAGATCGGTTCGCTGACCGAGACGCTCGACGCGATCGAGATGGCGCACCGTGCCGGTTATACTTCGGTTACGTCGCACCGTTCGGGCGAGACCGAGGACTCGACGATCGCCGACATCGCCGTAGCTACGAACTCGGGTCAGATCAAGACCGGTTCGATGAGCCGTTCCGACCGGATGGCCAAGTACAATCAGCTGCTCCGTATCGAGGAGGAGCTCGGCGACGAGGCGATTTACGGCTATACGAAGATTTACAGAAAATAGTTCGATACGGCGGAGCGCGGATCGGTCCGTCGCTTCGTGACATATGGACCCGGACGGCCGCCTTCAAGAAAGGCGGCCGTCTTGCTTTCGGGGAAAAATGTGCGGGAAAATTCGCATATTCGGTCCGAATGTCGTACTTTCGTACTATCTTTATTTAATATCTAAAGCAATGGAAAATTTCAGACCAACTCTTTTGCGCCGTCAGGCTCTCGATGCGCTTCGGGGACGGTGGACTCCGGCCGCGATCGCCGGTTTGGCGATGTTCGTTACGGTAGCCGTTTGCAGCGGAATCGCCCAGATTCCGTATGTCGGGTTCGTGGGCAATCTGCTGAACCTTTTCGTCGGGTCTTTTATCTGCATGGGGGGATATTTCCTGTTCTGGGATATGCTTCGGGGAGAAGATGCCGATATGAAGAAGCTCGGCGAGCCGTTCGGCGACTATGCGAGGTATCTGATCGGTATCGTTCTTTTGGTTATCTATACGTTTCTGTGGAGCCTTCTTCTGTTTATTCCAGGAATTATCAAAGGCATCTCCTATTCGATGACCTACTATATCATGCGGGAGAATCCCGGCATGTCGGGCGAGCAGGCCATCCAACGGAGCATGGCGATGATGCGAGGGCACAAGATGCAGTATTTCCTGCTGTTCCTGAGCTTTATCGGCTGGGCTATTCTGGCTTTGATTCCGGCCGGTCTCGGGTTTATCTGGCTGATACCTTACATGTATACGGCTCAGGCCGCATTTTATGAGGAGCTGAAAAAGGATTACGAGGCTCGGGAGGCTGCTTAGCCTGCGCCGGAAGGCATACCGTCGCTTCCCTTTCGAGACGACGGGTGTGGAAAGTCGGCTGGACGCGCAATGTGTCCGGCCGACTGCGTTTTCGGGAAACGGCTCGGCTATTCCGCTTCAGGCGCATGGCGGAGTCGGTTATTTGTTTTATATTTGGTAGCGAGAAGCCGAGTCCGTCCGTGCGGGACGGACGATTCTGTACCCAACGTTCGTCGTTGCGCAGGAAAGGAACGACTGGAAGGCGATTTCTCCCAAAAAACACGATCAGATGATGAAAAAACGGCTGTTTTCCCTTTGGCTGTCGTTGTCGCTGGCGACGGTTCATGCGCAAGGTCCGGTCGAGGGTCCCGTTTCGACGGGCTATTACCGGGTGACCCGCTTCGACCGGATCGAGACGGACAGAGACCGGACCGTAGCGGAAGTGACGTTCCGGTATTTCCCGAACTATTGGATCAGGTTCGATTCGCTGAAATGCTTCCTGCGCGACGGCGACGGTGGCAGGACTTACAGGCTGCTGGCCGCCGAAGGGTTCGAGCTGAACAGGGAGGTGTACATGCCGGAGTCGGGCGAAGTTTCGGCCCGGCTGATTTTCGAGCCGGTGGACGCCGATGTCCGCAGCCTCGACTTTATCGATCCGGCCGAAGCGCCCGAGAGCAATACGTACGGCATTCGCCCGGTCGGAGCTGAGGCTGCGGCGGTTCCGAAGTGGGCCGAAGGAAACTGGAGGGCGTCCGACGGCTCGAATCGCTGGGTGTGCGGGTTTCTGCCGACGACGGTGCTATACGACAGGGATTTTTGGAGCTATGACCGGATCGCTCGCAAGGGAAAGACGTTGGAGGTGCGGCTCGGGAAGCCGGGCGACGAGCGGACGTTGTGGCTGAGAGAGGGTAAGGGCGGCCGGATGCTGCTGAGCACCGACGGCCGGACGTTCGATACGCTCGGGCGCGATATGATCGGCGGCCGCGGCTGCTCCGAAGGGTGGCGCTACGATCCGCAAAGGTATCGTGAGAGCATGTATCGGCCGGGCCGGGTCGTATTGAGAGGCTACCTGTGTGGATATACGCCCAAGGTAGGATTCGCGACCTGTATGCTCGGTATGGAGGATGTCGCGCTGAGAAAGGAGATCAACCATGTGATCGAGATCGCTCCCGACGGCCGTTTCGAGATCGAGGTACCGGTCGATCATCCTTCGACGCTGTCGCTGAGCATAGGTCCCCGTATGTGGGACTATGTGTACGTGGAGCCCGGCGATACGTTGCTTTGCTGCTACGATCTCGCTGAGGCGGCCGACCCGAGGCGTGCCAGATATTGTCGCGATGCCCGCTTCATGGGACATGCGGCTCCTTACAACGCTTACGTCCGCCTGCTGGCGGATCGGTTGCCGGACGAGTCGTCCGCGGACGCCCGGCTGAGCGGGTATGTCGATCGGGGCGAGGTGCCGCAGTTCTGTGCGTGGATGGATACGCTCGGCGGGCGGATGAGCGACTCGCTCTCGATGCTGCTCGACCGCTATGCGATGGATGACCGGACACGGGATATGCTGTGTACGTATGTCGATCAGCGTCTGTTGTATTGCCGGCTGGATTTCGCAAGCCGGTACGAATCCAAGGAGAAACTGTTTACGCGTAACGAAGACGGTACGTACCGCGTGGAAGACAATCCCGATTACCGGCCGTTGCCCGATTCGTTCTACGATTTTCTGACGACGGACAGGCTCGACAATCCGCTGATGATCGTGAACGAAAATTTCTGGGCCGTCGTCAATCGGTTGGAGTACCGGCCTGTCGTGTCGTGTTTTCGGCCGAACGGACTGCAGAGGCAAATCGCCGTCCGGGCGGCCGATCGCGTCGGCAGCCGGTACGGTTCGCTGACGGATCGGCAGAGCCGGACGCTCGACAGTCTGCGGTTGGGGCGGCCGTTCGATTCGACCGGGTGCGATCCGGAGGTTGCGGAAACTTTCGCCCGGATCCGGGACGATATGCTCGAGTATGTCAGGCGCTACCCGAAGCGTACGAACGACGAAGTGTTCGCAGGGTTGCGGAAGCGCGGACTCGACCGGTGCCTGGCTGTGGATTACGTGCTGTCGCGCGATTTCGCGACGGAGCGATATGATGGCGACAGCGCTCGGCTGGCGGGACTGGAACGGCGGATCGCAGGAATTTCTACGCCCTATGTGTGCGGAAAGATGATTCGGTTCCATATCGACAACTCGACCATGCCTCGGCCGGATACCGTGGCGGAACGGACGCCTGACGACGAAGCGTTCGACGAACTGATCGCTCCCTATGCGGGCCATGTGCTGTTCATCGACTTCTGGGGGATCGGCTGCGGGCCGTGCCGTACCGGCATGCTGGCGGCGCGGAAGACGGTCGAGGAGCTCGGAGATCGGCGGATCAGGTTCCTGTATGTCAGTTGCGAGACCGATTGCACGAAAGAGGCTCACGACAGATTTCTGAGTGAAAACTCGATCCGGGGCGAGCATCTGCGCGTCGGTCGGGATGTTTGGAACCGGTTGAGCGCCAAGCTGTCGATAGGCGGCATTCCGCACTATGCGGTTGTCGACAAGCAAGGCCGCATTGTCGACAATAACGGGTGGTGCATGCACGGTCCTGAAGCCTGCAAGGAGAAGCTGATCGAACTGGAGAAACGATGAGAAGGAGTAACGGCAGCACAGCGTAACGAAAGACGGAGAAGCGTATTTCCCGCTTTTGTTACGCGATGCCTCCCGGTCGCATAGCCGTCGAAAGGCACCGGATGGATGTCCGGGCGCTGTGTCTGACGGAGACGGAACCCTGCGGTGCGTTCCCCGGGGTCGTATCGGCGGTTTCCATACTTCCGTTTGATGCCTGATGTTCGTTGTTGCGGAAAAGCAGGCGATGGCCTAAAAAAAAACTATGAAAATAGTTGTTAAACTAAAAATATAGTTTTATATTTGTATCGAACCAACCGATCAACCGATGAAAAGACTGAAGACCGAGCCGGAAAAAGAATTGACGAAAGCCGAGCTGGAGGTAATGCAGATCTTGTGGAAACTGAAGAAGGCATTCGTCGGCGATATACTCGACCGGATGGTCGAGCCCAAGCCCGCCTACAATACCGTATCGACCGTCGTACGTCTGCTCGAGAAGAAGGGGGTCGTCGGGCACGAGTCGTTCGGAAAGAGCCACCGCTATTATCCGCTCGTCGACAAGGAGACCTATGCGGATAGCTATGTGCGGCGGGTTATGGGCAACTTTTTCGACGGCTCGCTCTCGAATCTGGTTTCGTTTTTTACCGAGCGGGAGGATTTGTCGCTGGCCGAGTCCGAGCGGGTGATCCGGCTCGCCGAGGAGGCGATCAGGAAAAGGAAAGACGCCGGGAAATAGTTTCGGGAGACGTTTCGTATTTCTTGTGATCAGATAAAGTATCGACCGGTATGCTCGATTTACCTTATATCGTCGAAGTGCAGATTGGCTTGGCCGTGCTGTGGACCGGTTACCGGGCTTTTCTGAGCGGGCAGAGCTTCTTTGCACGGAACAGGGCTTTTCTGTTGGGCTCTTCCGTTGCGGCATGGATTTTTCCGCTGTTGTCGATTCCCGTTTGGACATCGGAGACGTCCGTGCAGGACGTGACACTCGGCGCGGCAGCCGTTGCGGATGCTCTGCCGTCCGGTGCCGAAACGGACGGCTTGCGAAAGCTTGCGCTCTATATCCTGTGGTTCGCAGGAGCGGGGTTCGTTTTGGGACGGTTCGTACGCTCGGGGGTGAAACTGTGGAGGACGGTTCGGCGGGCCGAAGTGGAACGTCACGGGAATATCCGCTTTTTCAGGCCCTCCGTGCCGGTCGGGTCGTTTTCGTTCTTTCATCGGATCTGGATCGAGGAACCGGCCGGCGATCGGGGACGGCTTTCCGAGATCATAGCGCACGAGCGGGGGCATGTGTCATCGGGACATAGCTGGGACCGGCTTTGGGCCGCCGCGCTGTGCGCCGTGCTGTGGTGGAGTCCGTTCGTATGGATGTGGAGTCGCTCGCTGAGGGAAGTGCACGAGTACCAGGCCGATCGGGCGGCGCTTGATCGAGGCTTTGATTCAAGGCAATATATCATCCTTATGCTGAGGCAATCTACGGACTTGCATCCGGAGCTCGTCAGTGGATTCGGCCATTCGCTCATTAAAAAACGTTTAGTTATGATTTCGAGATTTTCCCCGCGGCGGGCGAAATTCAGAATTTTGCTGTCGCTGCCGCTTGTCGCCTTGCTCATGGCGTTCGTATCGTTTACCGCAGCCCCGACTGCCGGTGCGGATCGTTCTTCCGAGTCCGTCCGTGCGGTCGCCGGACCCGGGTCCGAATGCTCCGATCGGGTCTACGAGCGGCCCGAGGTAATGCCCGAATTCCCCGGCGATGCTCCGAATGCTCTGATGTCGTGGATCGCCGGCCATCTGAAATATCCGGCCGAGGCGGCCGAGAAGGGTATTTCGGGAACGGTCGTCTGCCGGTTCGTCGTCTCGAAGACCGGTCGGGTCCTACAGCCCGAAATCATCGAGAGTCCCGACCGGTCGCTCAGCGAGGAAGTGCTGCGTCTGTTCGGACTGATGCCCGACTGGAAGCCCGGGAGTCAGGACGGTGTGCCTGTCGACGTTTCCCTGGTCTTGCCCGTAAGGTTCTCGCTATAGGCGGTGTGTCGAAGGAAAATTTCTACCGGCCCGTAAACAGGCAGGCCGGGGTCGTATGAATGCAAGAACCGCGTACCGCTCCCGGCAAGGGAGCGGTATTTTTACGATGCTTATTCCTCGCTGATGGCGATCAGTTGCTCGCGGTAGGCGGCCAAGATGCGCGATTTGGAGATGAAGCCGACGTATTTGTTCTCTTTCGTCACGACGGGCAGCATCCATGCTTTCGATTCCTCGAACGCTTTCAGCACGCTGCCGATCTGCTCGTTCGGGTAGATCTGCTCGGGCGGCGGGATCATGTAGTTGTCGATCGTCGTGCCGTACTTGCCCGTGTCGAACATGTCGGCGCGCAGGTCGTCGAGCTGCACGACGCCGAGCAGCGTGCCGTCGCGGCTGACGACCGGGAAAATGTTGCGCCGTACGGAGGAGATCAGCTTCACCACGTCGCCGAGCGTCGTGTTCATCGTAATCGGATGGAAGTCGGTCTCGACGAGCGATTTCAGGTCGAGGAAAACGAGCACCGAGCGGTCCTTGTTGTGCGTCAGCAGCTCGCCGCTTTGCGACAGTTTTTTCGTGTAGATCGAGTAGGGCTCCAGATAATATCCTACGGCGAACGACAGGGCCGAGACGAGCATCAGCGGCACGAACAGCGCGTATCCGCTCGTCAGTTCGGCGATCAGGAAGATCGATGTCAGCGGAGCTTTCATCACGCCCGACATCACGCCGGCCATGCCGACGAGCGTGAACGGGATGATCGGCAGCTCGAGGCCGAGCAGGGCGTTCAGCATGTAGACCATCGTTGCGCCGGTAAACGCACCGACGAACAGCGAGGGGGCGAACGAGCCGCCGACGCCGCCCGCTCCGTTGGTGGCCGACATCGCGACGACCTTCAGAAAAAGCGTCGCCAGCAGGTACAGCATCACGACCCAGCTGATACTCCGGTAACGGAAGAAAAGCGAGTTGTTGAAAAGCGCGTCGACGTTGCCGTGCATCAGGTCGACCAACGACTCGTAGCCTTCGCCGTAAAGCGGAGGGAACAGGAAGATCAGCGTACCGATCAGCAGTCCGCCGACGATCCATTTGCGGTACATGCCCCGGATGCGGGCGAACCGGGCCGCGATGCGGCCGTTGATCTGCGTGAAGTAGTACGACATCAGTCCGCAGATCAGTCCCAGCAGGGCGTAATAGGGCAGGTTGCGCAACTGGAACGCGTACTTGACGTCGAGGTTGAACACCGGCTCGAAACCGTTCAGAAAGAACATCAGCGTCGTGGCCGTGACCGTCGAGATCAGCAGCGGGATGATCGACGCGACGGTGATGTCGAGCATCAGGATTTCGAGCACGAAGACGACGCCCGTGATCGGAGCCTTGAAGACGGCCGACAGCGCGGCGGCCGCGCCGCAGCACAGCAGCAGCGTGCTGTTTTTGTAGTTCATCCGCATGAACCGGCCGATGTTCGACCCGATGGCCGAACCGGTCAGCACGATCGGAGCCTCGGGCCCGACGGAACCGCCGAAGCCGATCGTCGCCGAGCTGGCGATGATCGACGAGTAGCAGTTGTGAGGCTTGATGCGCGAGCCTTTCTTGCTCATCGCGTACAGCACGCGCGTGACGCCCTCGCTGATGTCGTCGCGGACGACGTACCGCACGAACAGTGTCGCGATGACGATGCCGACGACCGGGTAGAAAAAGTAGAGCACGCTCGCCTTGTCGATATCGAACCAGCTCGTCAGCGAAAAGCGGAAAAACTCGAGCGTATGCTGGAACACGTAAGTCGCCAGCCCGGCCGCCAGTCCGACGACGATCGCGAGCAGAATCATCAGCTGGCGGTCGGTCAGCCGCTTGGTGGCGATAATCAGGTAGCGGTAGAGCAGCTCGGCTCGATGCTTGGTTCGGGACATGGCACAGTACCGGTCGCCCGGCTGAAAAATCGGTTTATGGGCCGCGCCGGCAGCGAGCTGCCGGGCACGGGCGTTCCTCGTCGTGTGTTATCGAACGTTTCCGGATTGCCTACGACCGTTTCCCGAAAGCAGAACCGCTTCCGGAAGCGTCTGCGCTGTCGGGGGCTGCGGGCGGACCGGTCGCAGAAGTCAGAACGGCTTGATGCCCATGATCCGCCGCACGTCGGCCACGGTAGCCGAGGCGCTCGCACGGGCTTTCTCGGCTCCCTGTTTCACGACGCGGGCCAGATAGGCCTCGTCGGCGGCGATGTCGCGGATCCGCTCGCGGATCGGCGCGACGACCCGGATGATGTCCTCGGCCAGTTGCTTTTTCAGGTCGCCGTAGCGGATTTCGCAGCGGTTCCACTTGTCGGTGAAGAACTGCACCGTGTCGGGCGACGAGACGACTTTGAGCAGCGTGAAGAGGTTCGCGATCACTTCGGGCATCGGGCTGTCGGGAGCCGTAGGACCCGAGTCCGTGACGGCCTTCATGACTTTCTTGCGGATCGCCTCGTCCGTATCCGACAGGTAGATGCCGTTGCCTTCCGACTTGCCCATCTTGCCCGACCCGTCGAGTCCCGGTATCTTCACCAGCTCGCCTCCGAACCGGTAGGGCTGGCACTCCGGGAAATAATCGACCCCGTAGAGCTGGTTGAACCGCCGGGCGAACCGCCGGGTCAGCTCCAGATGCTGCTCCTGATCCTTGCCTACCGGGACGCGAGTGGCGCGATGCTGCAGAATGTCGGCCGCCATCAGCACGGGATAGCTCAGCAGGCCGATGTTGACGTTGTCGGGGTGCTTGCGGATCTTTTCCTTGAACGAAGCCGTGCGCTCGAGCTCGCCGACGAAGGCGTGCATGCCGAGCAGCAGCGACAGTTCGGCCACCTCGGGCACGTCGCTCTGCACGTAGATCGTCGCCACGTCGGGGTCGAGCCCGGCGGCGAGATACTCGCAGAGCACGCTCTTCACGTTGACGTGCAGCATTCCGGGGTCGGGATGAGTCGTCAGCGAGTGATAGTCCGCTATGAAGAAGAAGCAGCGTTCGTCGTGCTGCATCCGAACGAAGTTTTTCAACGCTCCGAAGTAGTTGCCGAGATGCAGGTTCCCGGTCGACCGTATTCCGCTCAGTACAGTTTCCATTCGTCCTTGTTTGGTTCGAATGGCAAATCTACTAATTTTACGGCGAAATCGGACGGCCGCGCCGGAAATATAAGCCTGTATGTCGAAAAATTGGATTACTTTTGTCCGCATAATCCAACCCATACCGACCGAATGAATACCTACTGGAGACTGCTCGGGTTCGCCAAGCCCATCGAGAAATACGCCATCCCCTACTTTTTCTACACGCTTTTCTACGCGGCGTTCAATACGTTCAACTTCGTGCTCGTGATGCCGATCCTCGACACGCTGTTCCAGCAGGATACCGTCGAGGCGGTGCGGCAGATGCCCGCGTTCGCGCTGAACATGGACTATTTTCGCGGGGTGATCAATTTTCTGCTGTACAAGACGTTCGGGGCCGATTACTCGAAGATGGACGTGCTGGTTTTTCTGGGGCTGTTCATCATCACGTCGTCGATGCTGAGCAATTTTTTCCGCTACATGGGGCAGCGCACGATCGAGACGATGCGCATACGCACGCTCGAAAAGCTGCGCAACAGCGTGTACGACAATGTGATGGGTATGCACGCCGGCTACTTCAGCAACGAGCGTAAAGGCGACATCATCTCGAAAATATCGTCGGACGTGCAGGTCGTGCAGTTCTGCATCACGAACACGCTGCAAGTGGCTTTCCGCGATCCGTTCCTGATTATCGGCTACATGGTCGCGCTGGTGATGATCTCGTGGAAGCTGACGATCTTCTCGGCGCTGTTCCTGCCGCTGACCGCCCTGGTGATCGGGTCGATCGTCAAGCGGCTGCGGCGCTCGGCCACCGAGGCGCAGGAGCGCTTCGCCGACATGGTGAGCCTGATGGACGAGTCGCTCTCGGGCATCAAGATATTGAAAAGCTACAATGCGACGGGCTATACCACCGATAAGTTCCATCGGCTGAACGGTTTGTTCTCGCGCATATCGCTCGGCATGGCGCGCCGGCAACAACTGGCCTCGCCGGCTAGCGAGTTCCTCGGCATTTCGGCGGCGGCCGTGCTTCTGGTTTACGGCGGCAGCCTCGTGCTGAGCGGCCAGCTCGACGCCAGCGGGTTTATCGCCTATCTGGCGATGTTCACGCAGATTACGCGTCCGCTGCGCTCGTTCACGGACGCTTTCGCGAATATCAATCAGGGCATTGCGGCCGGCGAGCGGGTGCTGGCGCTTCTGGACGAGCGCAGCGAGATCGCCGATGCGCCCGGCGCGGTCGAGATGACCGGACTGAGAGACCGGATCGAGTTCCGCGACGTGCGCTTCTCGTACGAGAACAAGGAGGTGATCCGGGGTGTCAGCTTCACGATCCGCAAGGGCGAGACTGTCGCGCTGGTGGGCCCTTCGGGCGGCGGCAAGTCGACGCTTTCGGACCTGATTCCCCGGTTCTACGACGTGCAGGGCGGCGAGATACTGATCGACGGGGTCGATCTGCGCCGATACCGGATCGACAGCCTGCGCGCCCATATGGGCGTCGTGTCGCAGGACACGATCCTGTTCAACGACACGATCGAGAACAACCTGCGTTTGGGCAAGCAGGAGGCGACCGAGGAGGAGATTCGCACGGCGGCCAAGGTGGCCAACGCCCACGACTTCATCATGGAGACGGAGGACGGCTACCGGACCAACATCGGCGACCGGGGAATGAAGCTCTCCGGCGGACAGCGGCAGCGGCTGAGCATCGCGCGGGCCGTGCTCAAGAATCCGGAGATACTGATTCTCGACGAGGCGACCTCGGCGCTCGATACCGAGTCGGAAATGCTCGTTCAGGAGGCGCTCAACTCGCTGCTCAAGGGACGCACGTCGCTCGTGATCGCCCACCGGCTCAGCACGATTCACAACGCCGATCGGATCATCGTAATCGATCAGGGCCGGATTGCCGAGCAGGGAACGCATCAGGAACTGATGGCGCGTCACGGCATCTATGCTCGCCTGATCGAAATGCAGCAGGTCGAGGAATAGCTTTCGCCGCGCCGGAGAGTACCCGAGTCCCGGTTTCGGAAAGCATAAGCGGCTCGGCTCCCAAGGGGCGATAGTGTAGTCTCTTGCCGGGGCCGTTATCTATTGTCGTGTCCGAAAGAGTTTTACATGCTGTTTTTTGCGGTTTCGGGCCGCGTTCGGAACTGTGTTTCGGACGGATTGTCGGAGCGGTTCGGTTTTGCGGCGTCTCGTTCCGGAGCCGGGGCTGTTGTAGTCGGGGGACGAACCGGCGGTCCGGCGCTTCGTTTTCCCGCCCGGGGCTTTTCTCTGTATCGGTCGCCGAATGTAAAAAATCAGGTGCGGGCATTTTTCGCGATCCGCCGGCGCATGGAAATGTATGGTTACCGTCCGGAATCTCTGCGATCGCTTGTACGGAAACTGTTGGGCTAACCGGTACTATGTCCGAATGACGGAGACGAACGGCTGCCGTTTCCGTCCGTTCCGCCATGATCCCGTCCGCCGCACTCCGATCGTGTCCTGTGTGATTCAGGCCGTCTCGGGCTCCCGCCAGTCGCCGCAGCGGCGGATCAGTTCTACCAGCGCGTCGAGCGCCCGCTCCTGCGGAATGTTGCGTTCCATGATTTCTCTGCCTTTGTACAGCGTGATGCGGCCGGGGCCCGACCCGACATAGCCGTAGTCGGCGTCGGCCATTTCGCCGGGTCCGTTGACGATGCAGCCCATCACGCCGATCCGGATGCCCCGCAGGTGGGACGTGCGGGCCTTGATCGCCGAGAGAGTCCGCTCGATGTCGTAGAGCGTGCGCCCGCAGCTCGGACAGGCGATGTACTCGGCTTTCGACACTCTCACGCGGGCGGCTTGCAGGATCGCGAGGCTCGTCGCGTCGATCTCGTCCTGCGCGACGGCTCCGTTGCGGTTTTCGATCCAGATGCCGTCGCCGAAGCCGTCGAGCAGCAGCGGTCCCAAGTCTGCGGCGGCTTTGACTTGCAGCGCTTCGGCATCGCGCTCGTCGTACGTGCGGCGGATCACGACGGGATTCGTCTTGCCTTTTTCGATCATTTTCAGAAAGAACGCCCGCTGCTCGGCCACGCCGTTGAGGTTGTCGGTCGAGAGCAGCACGATCCGTCCGTCGGGAATCGAGTCGATATCGGCGATGCGGGCCTTGAACAGCCGGGAGCGAATATCCCCGGGTATCTCGCTCGCAATGACGGGCGGCCGGCCGCCCCCGATGCCGTCCGTCTCGGCCGACACGCGGCGGCGGTACTCGTAGGGGCTGTACAGCGACTCGTCCACATCGGGGATCGGCGCGTGGTTCTCGCGGCCTGCGAAGTAGCCGGCCAGCGTCCGGGCGACCGGAATCTCCCGCTCGGGAGCCTCGGTGAGCGAGACGCGGATCGTGTCTCCGATGCCGTCGCAGAGCAGCGCCCCGATGCCGACGGCCGACTTGACGCGTCCCTCGCGGTCGTCGCCCGCCTCGGTGACGCCCAGATGCAGCGGATAGCGCATTCCCTCGCGACGCATCGCGGCGACCAGCATCCGATAGGCCTGCACCATCACGCGCACGTTGCTCGACTTGATCGAGACGACGACCTGTCCGAACGATGCCTCGCGGCAGCGGCGCAAATACTCCATGGCCGAGGCGACCATGCCTTCGACCGTGTCGCCGTAACGTTCCGTGATCGAAGGCGACAGCGAACCGTGATTGACGCCTATGCGCAGCGCGACTACGCGCCGGCGGCATGTCGACAACAGCTCGTCGAACTCGCCGCCCCGCTCGTTCCAGTTGCCGGGATTGATCCGTACCTTCTCGACCTGTTCGGCCGCCACGAGGGCGGCGGCGGGCAGAAAATGGATGTCGGCCACGAGCGGCACACGGCATCCCCGGCTGTCGAGCAGCGTGCGGATACGGCCCAGATTGGCGGCTTCGCGACGCCCCTGAGCCGTCAGCCGGACGATTTCGCCTCCGGCCGCCGCGATGCGTTCGACCTGGGCGGCGGAAGCCTCCGTGTCGTTCGTATCCGTGTTGGTCATCGACTGGAGCCGGATCGGGTTGTCGCCCCCGACGCCGACCGTCCCGATCCGGACTTCGTCCGTCGGACGGCGCGAAAAACGGGTCAGCGAGTCGCAAAACTTGTCCATAAACGTTCGTATTTGCTGCAAAGTTACGAAACGTTGGCGGAAGATTCGGTATATTTGTGCCAAATTGCAGAAGCGCGGTGGGCTACATTCTCGACAATGACATCCAGTTTCTCAGCGGCGTCGGAGAACGCCGGGCGCGGTTGCTGCGCTCGGAGCTCGGCATCCGGACGCTGGGCGATCTGCTCTACCATTTTCCGTTCCGCTACATCGACCGCAGCCGTATCTGGCGGATCGGCGAGCTGCGGGACGACTCGCTGACCTACGTGCAGCTACAGGTCCGCATCACGGGCTTCCGGCATGTCGGGGCGGGCGCCAAGAAGCGTTTCGTCGCGACGGTCGCCGACGCGACGGGTACGGCCGAGCTGGTGTGGTTCAAAGGAATCGGCTGGATCGAGAAGCGGCTCGAGCAGGGACGCGAGTACATCGTGTTCGGCCGTCCGGCCTTTTTCGGCGGGGTGCTCAGCCTGGTGCATCCCGAGGTCGAGTCGGTGCTCGACCAGAAAAACCGATTCCGCTCGTCCGTGCAAGGCGTGTACAGCACGACCGAAAAACTGAGCAACGCGCAGTTGGGTACGAAGGCGATTCATTCGCTGATGTGCAATCTGTGGCCGCAGGTCGACGGACGGCTGCGCGAGACCTTGCCCGACGAGGTGATCCGCGAGTACGGTCTCGTCCCGCTGCGCGACGCGCTTTATAATATCCATTTTCCGACTTCGCAGCAGGCGCTGCGCGACGCCGAGCTGCGTCTCAAGTTCGACGAGTTGCTCGGCATCCAGCTCAATATCCTGCAACAGCGACATGCCCGCACCTCGCGCGAGGACGGATTCCTGTTCCCGGTCGTGGGCAGGCTTTTCAATACGTTTTATAACGAGCGGCTGCCGTTCCCGCTGACCGGGGCGCAGAAGCGCGTGATTCGCGAAATCCGTCAGGACACCGTGACCGGGCATCAGATGAACCGCTTGCTGCAGGGCGATGTGGGCAGCGGCAAGACGCTCGTCGCATTGATGAGCATGCTGCTGGCTTGCGACAACGGCTTTCAGGCCTGCCTGATGGCTCCGACGGAGATCCTCGCGTCGCAGCATTATGCGTCGATCGTGCGGATGACCGAGGGGATCGGCCTGCGAGTCGGCTTGCTGACCGGCTCGACGAAGAAGAAGGAGCGCGCGGAACTCTCCGAGGGTCTGCTCTCGGGCGAGATCGACATACTGATCGGAACGCATGCGCTGATCGAGAACGGAGTCCGTTTCCGCAATCTCGGCTTCGTCGTGATCGACGAGCAGCACCGTTTCGGCGTCGAGCAGCGGGCACGGCTGTGGAGCAAGAATCCGCAGGCGGCTCCCCATGTGCTCGTGATGACCGCCACGCCGATTCCGCGAACGCTGGCGATGACGCTCTACGGCGATCTGGACGTGTCGGTGATCGACGAGCTGCCGCCGGGCCGCAAGCCGGTGAAAACCGTTCATTACCGCGATTCGCACCGGCTCCGGGTATTCGGATTCATCCGCGACGAGATCAAGCGGGGACGGCAGGTCTACGTCGTCTACCCGCTGATCAAGGAGTCCGAAAAAATGGACTATAAGGACCTGGAGGACGGCTATGCCGGCATCGTACAGGCGTTTCCGCCGCCGGAGTACGTGACCGTCGTCGTGCATGGCAAGATGAAGGCCGCCGACAAGGAGTACGGCATGGACCTGTTCAAACGCGGCGTCGCGCACATCATGGTCGCCACGTCCGTGATCGAGGTCGGCGTCGACGTGCCGAACGCGTCGATCATCGTGATCGAGAGCGCCGAGCGCTTCGGACTCTCGCAACTTCACCAGCTTCGGGGCCGCGTGGGGCGCGGGGCCGAGCAGTCGTACTGCATCCTGATGAGCGGCGACAAGCTCTCGGCCGAGTCTCGCAAGCGTCTGGGTGCGATGGTGCAGACGACCGACGGTTTCCGGCTTGCCGAGATGGACCTTCAGCTTCGCGGTCCGGGCGACTTGAGCGGAACGCTTCAGAGCGGTTTGGCCTTTGATTTGAAGATAGCCAGTCTCGGCCGCGACGGACAGATTCTCTCGCTCGCCCGGAGCGCGGCCGAGCGGATTCTGGAGCAGGACCCGCACCTGGAACGGAATGCCATGCTGAAGGAATTGTCCGATAAATATAATTCGGCTGAGAACGCTGATTTCAGCATGATTTCATAACTTTACGCCGTTTCCCCCGTTATATTGACGAGGGAGGATGCGGCTTCCCGCCGCAAGGGGGCGGGTGTCGCATAAAAAAGCTTTCTATGACACGATCGATTCTTACGGTGCTATCGGCGATGGCGGTTTGTTCCTCGGCGGCACAGATTGGCGGCACGGTTCCCGTGGAACACGCTTTCGCGCATGGCGAGGAGCTCGAGTATGCCGTAAGCTACAAAGTGAGCTTCGTCAATACCGACGTGGCCGGCGTGACGTTCCGAACGACGCTGGGCGACTACGGCGGCCGCCGGGCCTATACGGTCGATGCGCACGGCGTGGTGTATCCGTTTTACAAGTGGTTCTTCGATCTGAACGACCAGTATGTCAGCACGCTCGATTCCGCCACGCTGCGGCCGCTGGAGCTGCGCAGCGAAATCCGCGAAGGCAAGTACCGCTATTCGACGCGCTTCGTCTACGACTGGGACAGCCGCGTGGTCAATAACACGTTCCGCAACCACAAGAATCCGGACAGCAATCACAAGAGGCTCGATCTGTCGGACGGCAGCTACGACGCGCTGGCCTCGTTTTTCAATCTGCGTTGCGCTGACCTGACCGGTATCGAGCGCTCCGGATCGTCGCTGATGAATCTGGTGCTGGAGGATACGATCCGCCCGATCCGCTACCGCTTTCTCGGCCGGGAGGTCAAGAACATACGCGGAACGGGCAAGTTCCGCACGCTGAAGTTCCGTTGCGAGCTGGCTACCTCTACCGGCGAATCGTTCGAGGATGGCAGCGAGTTCACGATATGGATATCGGACGACCGGAACCGGATTCCGCTCTACGTCGAGTCGCCGATCCGCGTCGGGTCGATCCGCGCGCGACTGATAAGCTGGAAAAACCTGAAGTATCCGCTGGATAGCAAAATCAAATAAAATTTCTATATTTGTCCTGTGTAACCTTACGGCTTATGGAAGACTACAGCAATCAGAACGGCCATTCCGGCTACGACCCGAAGTACAATCCCCAAAGCTACGGTCCGAACTACGACTATGGTTCCTACGGCAACGATCCGTACGGCGAGGGAGGTCCCAACAAGTCGGTGAAGGGTCTGAAGATCATGATCGTCATCATGGCGCTGATTCTGGCGGCCTTGTCGGCGATCTACTTCCTGCAGGTCAAGCAGATGAAGGACGATTTCGCGATCGAGCGCGATACGCTGACCCGCCAGCTTACTTCGCTGATGAACGACTACGATACGCTCAAGACGATGAACGATACGCTGGCCGTCCACTACGAGGGCGTCAAGCATCAGGCCGACTCGCTGCTCGACAAGCTGCAGAAGGAGCGGCGGCTGAGCTATTCCAAGATACGCAACTACGAGAAACAGATGAGCTACATGCGTACCGTGATGGAAGGATACATCCGTCAGATCGACTCGCTCGACCGGATCAACAAGAAGCTCGTCAACGAGAATACGACGATCCGCAAAATGATCACCACCTACAAGCTGCGGGCCGAGACGGCCGAGGAAAAGTCGCAGGAACTGTCGACGAAGGTGCGTCAGGGCGCCGTGATACGGGCGCGCGATATCCGTCTGCTGGCGCTGAGCAAGTCCGACCGCGAAGTGTCGCGCGCGAGCCGCGCGGAACGCCTGAGAGTCGATCTGGTGCTGGTCGGCAACGAACTGGCCGAGCCCGGCGAGCGGACGGTGTACGTGCAGATCATCGGTCCGGACGGCTATGTGCTGGCCAACGCGAGCAACGCGCTGTTCGACTTCGAGGGCGATAAGATCACCTTCTCGGCCGCCCGTCAGGTCGACTATCAGAACAACGATTTGAGCGTGAGTCTGTTTTATAACGGATCGGGCATTACCAGTGGAAAGTACCGCGTCAAAATCTATACGGACGGAAACCTGATCGGGTCCAACGAGATCATTCTCCGCTGATCGGAGGTCCGAATATACCGGCGAGGGGCCGCTTCCGGCAACGGGAGCGGCCCTGCCGTTTCATTCTCCGGCGTATCCTCGTCCGGTGCCGGCTAACGGCGTGGCGGCAGGCCGTACCGGGCCGGTCCTTTCCCTTTCGGGTAGGTTCTTGAGAAGCGGCCGGAGCCGGTTCCGCAGGCGGTAATCGATCCCGGAATGCCCGGGCGCGGCCGGCCGGTTCGGAGACCGGGACCGGACGGGATACGGTTCGCTTTTCTTTCCGGGGCGACCGGCGTCCCCGAGTTCGGCCTGACCGCTTCCGGAACCGTGCGGCGTAGTTTCCGCCCTTTGGTCAGCTCCCATATGAAATAGGTGACGGGACCGAACAGGGGCATACAATAGATGACGACGACCCAGAGGACCCGGTCGGACCCGCTGATTCCGACATGGCGGGCCATGCGCAGAATCGCCAGCATGGGGAAAATCACCAGCAGGAAGAAAACGAACAGGAAACCGATCGTTTGTCCGATCAGAAAGGCGGTCGAGTCGGTGGCAGGCAGCATGGAATCGTTGTGGGTTTAGGCGTCGGAACCGCTCCTCCGGCTGGGAAAGGGGAGGGGGATTCGACATGGCTAAGTTAGTAATAAATGCGGAAAATCCGGTGACGTCTTGCGACTGTTGAGAGAGATTGCCGGGACGGGAAGCGGGCGGAACGGTGTCGGGAGCGCGTTTCTCTTTTTCATAAGGAACTTTCGTGTACAAGGCATTCGGAAGGGGACGGCGGGGTGCGGCGCGTTGGTCGGAAATGGAGTTTCGATGCTCCGAGAAGACTGGGCTCTCAATGGTTCGCACGGTCCGGATTCTGCTGCTACCGGTCGGAAAGCGGCGGGAATCGTGTCTGTGTGCGGTCTGACGAATAACGAGTCGGGCGCTCCCGCCCCTGTGTCTTCCGGCGGGTCGTTCAGCTTCGTAACGGCGTTGCTGTCTGTACGCCGATATTCAGAACCGGCGACGAACGGCGAGATAAGCCTCGCCTTCGGCCGGTAAAAACGGATTCCCCGAGCCGCAACGGCTCGGGGAATCGCGGTTTTGTTCGTTATGCGGAAGTCTTATCGCCCGAGCGTTGCGATACGCTCTTTCAGCGCTTTGATCTTGGCCTCAGCGTCGTTCTGTTTGGCTCGCTCGTTCTCTACCACTTGTGCCGGGGCGTTCTGCACGAAGCGCTCGTTGCCGAGCTTTTTCCGTACGGAAGCCAGAAAACCTTCGTAGTAGGCGAGGTCGTGCTGCAGCTTTTTGAGCTCTTCCTCGACATCGATCTTTCCGTCCAGCGGTACGAAATATTGCGTCGTCTTGACGATGAACGAGGCGGCGTCGGCCGGCTTTTCCGCGACGGTCTCGACGTCCGTCAGGTTTGCCGTCTTGCGCAGCAGCGCGCCGAGTTCCGGATGATAGTTCTCGTCGGCAATCACTCGGAGCTCCAGCGGCTCCTTGGCGGGCAGGTTGCGCTGCTTGCGAACGTTGCGCACGGCCGTGACGGTCTCCTTGAGCAGTTCGACCTGTTCGAGCAGCGTTTCGTCGCAGGGGGCGGGTTCGGGCATCGGTGCGAGCGAGACGCTCTCGCCGTCGCGCCGCGGCGCGATGTCCTGCCAGATTTCTTCCGTGACGAAAGGCATGAACGGATGCAGCATCCGCATCAGTTTGTCGAAAAATCCGATCGTGGCGTCGAGCGTCGGCCGGTCGATAGGCTGTCCGTAGGCCGGCTTGACCATCTCGAGATACCAGCCCGAAAATTCGTCCCAGAACAGCTTGTATATCAGCATCAGCGCTTCGGAAATGCGGTATTCGGCGAAATGCTCCTCGACCTGACGCAGCGTCTTCTCGAGCATCGAGTCGAACCAGCGGACTGCCGCGGCGTTGCATTCGCTCTGCGCGAGGCTTTCGTCGACCGGCCAGCCGCTTACCAGACGGTAAGCGTTCCATATTTTGTTGCCGAAGTTGCGGCCCTGCTCGCAGAGCGAATCGTCGAACAGCAGGTCGTTGCCTGCGGCCGAGCACAGCAACATGGCCATGCGTACGCCGTCGGCCCCGTACTGCGCGATCAGGTCGAGCGGGTCGGGCGAGTTGCCGAGCGATTTGCTCATCTTGCGGCGCAGCTTGTCGCGGACGATTCCCGTCAGGTAGACGTTGCGGAACGGGCGTTCGCCCCGGTATTCGTACCCGGCGATGATCATCCGCGCCACCCAGAAGAACAGGATGTCGGGAGCCGTGACCAGGTCGTTGGTCGGATAGTAGTACTTGATTTCCTCGTTATCGGGGCGGTTGATGCCGTCGAATACCGAGATCGGCCACAGCCACGACGAGAACCACGTGTCGAGCACGTCCGGATCCTGCCGCAGCTCGTGCAGGCTCAGGTCCGGGTTGCCGCTTTTCGCGCGGGCCAGCTCCAGCGCCTGCTCGGGCGTTTCGGCCACGACGTAGCCTCCCGTCGGGAGATAGTAGGCCGGAATCTGCTGACCCCACCACAGCTGGCGCGAGATGCACCAGTCGCGCACGTTCTCCATCCAGTGCCGGTAGACGTTCTTGAACTTCGAGGGAACCAGACGCACCGTGTCGTCCATAACGGCCTCCAATGCGGGTTTGGACAGCTCGTCCATCTTCAGGAACCACTGCATCGACAGCTTCGGCTCGATGGCGACGCTGGTCCGCTCGGAGTAGCCCACGTTGTTCGTATAGGCCTCGACCTTCTCGAGCAGGCCGGCCGAGGCCAGATCGCGCTCGATCTGCTCGCGCACGGCGAAACGGTCCATGCCCGCGTAGCGGCCGCCGTGCTCGTTCAGCGTGCCGTCGTCGTTGAAGATGTCGATCGTCTCAAGGTTGTACTTCTCGCCCAGCATGTAGTCGTTCACGTCGTGGGCCGGGGTTACCTTCAGCGCGCCGGTTCCGAACTCGATGTCGACGTAGCTGTCGCGGATGACCGGAATCGAGCGGCCGACCAGCGGCACGACGACGCGGGCGTCCTGCGGCAGGTCTTTGTACCGCTCATCGTCGGGGTTGACGCATAGCGCCGTGTCTCCCAGAATGGTTTCGGGGCGTGTCGTCGCGACGATCAGATAGCGGTCCGTCCCCTCGAGTCGGTAGCGCAGGTAGTAGAGCTTGCCCTGAGACTCGCGGTAGACCACTTCTTCGTCCGACAGCGCCGTCTGCGCGGCCGGGTCCCAGTTGACCATCCGGACGCCGCGGTATATCTTTCCCTTGTTATAGAGGTCGACGAACACTTTGATCACGCTGCGGCTCATCTCCGGGTCCATCGTGAACTTCGTGCGGGCCCAGTCGCACGAGGCCCCGAGTTTACGCAACTGGCTCAGGATGATGCCTCCGTGCTTTTCCTTCCACTCCCACGCATGGCGGAGGAACTCTTCGCGCGTGAGCGAGCTCTTGTCGATGCCCTCGGCCTTGAGCTTCTGGACGACCTTGGCCTCCGTGGCGATCGACGCATGGTCGGTTCCCGGCACCCAGCAGGCGTTCTTGCCCTGCATCCGGGCGCGGCGCACGAGCACGTCCTGAATCGTCTCGTTGAGCATGTGCCCCATGTGCAGCATGCCGGTCACGTTCGGCGGCGGGATGACCACCGTATAGGGCTCCCGCTCGTCGGGCTCCGAGTGGAACATGTCGTGCCGCATCCAGTAGTCGTACCATTTCGGCTCGATCTGCTGCGGAGCGTATTTGTCGTCGATTTTCATGGCTTGTCAGAAATGTTTAGCGTTTATCCTCGCAAAAATAGCAAATTTATCGGACATTTACAGGTTCGCCTCGGCCCATGCCGTGATCAGCCGGTTTTCATCCGATTCCCATGCCTGCCGGTATAGTCGCCGGACGACGTCGAGCCACTCGATGCGGCGATCCTTGTCGCTGTCGCCCACCCGTTCCGTGCCGCCGGCGGCGCGATACTGCTCGCGCGTCGTGCTGGCGATCCGGGCGTAGCGGCCGGTGTAGGGTTTCAGGTCCGCATCGGTCAGCCTCAGGTAGAATTCGAGCTGCTCGTCCGTGCAGTGTCCGTCGGCAGGCATCCGGTTCGGATCGGCCACGTAAACCGTCACGCCGTCCTTGAACACATAGGGATCGTAGCGTCCCGGCTCGTACATGGCCTCGTAGACGACGCCCCGCACGGGAAACTGGCCGCCCGACTGGCTGCGGATCCATCGCAGCAGTTTGTCGGTGTAGCGGTACTCGAGGCTGCCGCGCGCTTCCCAGCAGGCGGTGGCGATCCAGCGGGCCAGCCTTTCGGGCGACGGATTCAGCAGATAGACCTTCCCTTTTTTCGGCTGCCCGGTCCGGATGTCGGGTCCCGTACGGTATTCGTACAGCCTGACGGGCAGTCCTTCCCAGCCTGGCAGCGAGTCGGTCTCGCCGACCAGGCTGTCGGCCATGTAGGCCGTCTCGAGCAGTTGCCGGCATCGCTCGGCGAGCACGGGCAGACTGTCGCGCACGTACTCCTTCGGCAGGGGTTTTGCGGATAGGCGGAAAGCTCCCGGCAAAAGGAGCAGGAGCAACAGGAAGTGTCGAGTCATGGCAGTCACGGTGTGAATGGAAACCGTAAAGATAATCATTTGCAATAATAGTGGTTTCGGTTCCGTTTATATTCCGGAACTTCCGCCGGAACGGCCGGCGGATTCGGCCCGATCTCCCGCCGTGCTTCGCCGGATGTCGGGCGGCTTGTTTTTTAATTCCGGTAAATTGCACTATATTTGCCGATTAAACGAAAGGAAAAGATGAATAAAAAATATAGCAAGAAAGAAGAGGAGTTTTCGGGCATATCGGATATGCTCGAAGGCCGTCACCATGTGATTCCGATCATGTCCAACGACGACGAGGAAGCTGCCGAGAAAGTGGATATACCCCAGATATTGCCTATTCTGACGCTTCGCAGCTCGGTGCTTTTCCCGGGCTCGATCACGCCGATTACGGTCGGGCGCGAGAAGTCGATGAAGCTCGTGCGCGAGGTCGAGGGCGTCGGGGGAATCCTCGGCGCCGTGCTGCAGAAGGAGCCGGAGGTCGAGCAGCCCGGGCCGGACGACCTGTATCGTATCGGCACGGCCGCCCGTATTCTGAAAGTGCTCGAAATGCCGAACGGCAACCTGACGGTCATCCTGCACGGGCTCGAAAAGGTCGAGATCAGCGAGTTCGTCGTGTCGGAACCCTATTTCAAAGCGTCGGTAGCGACGCTGAAGGATTCGACGCCCGACCCGAGCAACATCGAGTTCGAGGCGCTCGTCGATTCGATCAAGGACGTCGCGCTGAATATCATCAACGTGTCGCCGCAGATGCCCAAGGAGGCCACGTTCGCGATCAAGAACATCGACAACAAGCGCGGCATCATCAATTTCATCTGCTCGAATCTCGATCTGCCCGACAGCGACCGCCAGCGCCTGCTGGAAGCTCCGGGACTGCTGGCCCGCGCGCGACGTCTGCTCGAGATTCTGGTCCGCGAGCAGCAACTGGCCGAGCTGAAGAACGAGATACAGAGCAAGGTCAAGCAGGACATCGACCAGCAGCAGCGCGAGTATTTCCTGCAGCAGCAGATACGCACGATTCAGGACGAGCTGGGCGGCGATCCGGCCGACAAGGACATCGACGAGCTGCACAAGCGGGCTGCCAAAAAGCGTTGGAAAGCCGAGACGAAGGAGCTGTTTTTCAAGGAGCTCTCGAAGCTGGAGCGGATGAATCCGGCCGTAGCCGAGTATTCCGTGCAGCTCAACTACCTGCAGCTGATGCTCGACCTGCCGTGGGAAAGCTATACGAAAGACAATCTGGACCTGAACCATGCCAAGAAGCGGCTCGACAACGACCACTTCGGGCTGGACGAGGTGAAGGACCGCATCCTGGAGCATCTGGCCGTCATCAAGCTCAAGGGCGATCTGAAGTCGCCTATCCTGTGCCTGTACGGTCCTCCGGGCGTCGGCAAGACGTCGCTCGGCAAATCGGTGGCCGGGGCGCTCAAGCGTAAGTTCGGACGCATTGCGCTGGGCGGTCTGCACGACGAGGCCGAGATTCGCGGACACCGCAAGACCTACATCGGCGCGATGCCGGGCCGGATCATCCAGACGATCAAGCGCTGCGGCTCGTCGAATCCGGTCGTGATACTGGACGAGATCGACAAGATCACCGTCAGCAACCATGGCGACCCGTCGTCGGCCCTGCTCGAAGTGCTCGATCCGGAGCAGAACACGACCTTCCACGACAATTACCTCGATACCGAGTACGACCTGTCGAAGGTGCTGTTCATCGCTACGGCCAACAACATCGCCAATATCAATCCGGCCCTGAGGGACCGTATGGAGATGATCAACATACCGGGATACATTCTCGAAGACAAGGTGCAGATCGCCCGCAAGCATCTGATCCCGAAGCAGCTCGAGGCGCACGGCGTTTCGGCCAAGCAGTTGAGGATCGCGCCGAAGACCATCGAGAAGATCATCGCCGAGTATACGCGTGAGTCGGGCGTGCGGACGCTCGACAAGCGGATCGCGAAGATCGTCCGCACGCGAGCCAAGAATATCGGCTTCGACGAAGAATTCCGGCCCGAGGTGACGGCCGAGGACGTTGAGAAAATTCTCGGCGTGCCCCGCTACCAGAACGAGTCGTACGAGATCGCCGGGATGGTCGGCGTCGTGACGGGGCTGGCATGGACGGAGGTCGGCGGCGACATTCTCTATATCGAGTCCATCCTGACGCCCGGCAAGGGCGGTCTGACGATGACGGGCAATCTGGGCGACGTGATGAAGGAGTCGGCGACGATCGCGCTCGAGTGGGTCAAGGCGCACGGCGAGGAGCTGGGCATCGATCGCGAGAAGTTCGAGAAGTTCGACGTGAATATCCATGTGCCCGAAGGAGCCATTCCGAAGGACGGGCCGAGCGCCGGTATCACGATGGTGACCTCGCTCGTGTCGACGTTCACGGGGCGTCCGGTGCGGGACCGCGTGGCGATGACCGGCGAGACGACGCTGCGCGGACGCGTGATGCCCGTAGGCGGGATCAAGGAGAAGATACTGGCAGCCAAGCGGGCCGGTATCAACGAGATTATCCTGAGCGAGGACAATCGCAAGGACATTTCGGAGATCAAGCCCGAGTATCTCGAGGGTCTGACGTTCGATTACGTGCGGACCAACGACGACGTGCTTCGCTTGGCGTTGTCGGACCGTTGAGTTTTTTCTGAAAATCCGGGGAACGCGGGGAAGCGGCTTTTCGCCCTGCCCGCGGCCCCGGATCGTCCGTTCTAATAACCCGAACCTGTGATTCTACCGTGAAAAGAGTCGTGGTGGGCCTCTCCGGAGGCGTCGATTCGAGCGTGGCCGCCTATCTGCTCAAGGAGCAGGGCTACGACGTGGTGGGCCTGTTCATGCGGAACTGGAAGGATACGACCGGCACGCTGGAGGGCGACTGCCCGTGGTACGACGACCACCTGTTCGCCGAACTGGTGGCCAAGCGGCTCGACATCCCGTTTCATATGATCGACCTGAGCGACGAGTATCGGCGGCGGGTCGTCGACTACATGTTCGCCGAGTACGCGAGGGGGCGCACGCCCAATCCGGACGTGCTGTGCAACCGCGAGATCAAGTTCGACGCCTTTCTGAATGCGGCTCTCGAGCTGGGCGCCGATTTCGTGGCGACAGGCCACTATTGCCGCCGCGAGGAGATCGGGGCCGAAGGCCGGACGATTCATCGCCTGCTTGCGGGCAGCGACCCGAACAAGGACCAGAGCTATTTCCTCTGCCAGCTTTCGCAGCGACAGCTTTCGCGCGCGCTCTTTCCGATCGGACATCTGCTCAAGCCCGAGGTCCGGCGCATCGCTACGGAACAGCATCTGGCTACGGCTGCCCGCAAGGACTCTCAGGGCATCTGTTTCGTGGGCAAGGTCGATCTGCCCGTTTTCCTGCAGCAGCAGCTCGCAGCCAAGGACGGCGACATCGTCGAGATCCCGTCCGGATGGCCGGGTTATCGTTCGCTGCCTGCGGACGCTCCGCTCGGGCGGCTGGCCGAGCCTTTTCGCTACGAACCTTCGGACGGCGCGCGCGTGGGACGTCATCGGGGCGCTCACTTCTTCACGATCGGACAGCGCAAGGGCCTGCATGTCGGGGGAAAACCCGAGCCCCTGTTCGTGATCGGAACGGACGTGGAGCGGAATATCCTGTACGTGGGACAGGGACAGCGGCATCCGGGGCTGTATCGCCGGGCGCTGTACATGCTGCCGGACGAGATACACTGGGTGCGCCCCGATCTGGCGCTGAAGACCGGCGAAAGCCGCCGCTATCTGGTCCGTATCCGGTACCGCCAGCCGTTGCAAGGAGCCGTGCTGTACCGGACTGCGGAAGGAGGATTCGTCGTATTCGACGAGCCGCAGCGCGGCGTGACGGCCGGGCAGTTCGCGGCATGGTACGACGGAGAGGAACTGATCGGGTCCGGAGTAATTCACCGGTAGAGCGTACGGGAGAGAGCGGCCGGCCGAAGAAGTTTCCGTTCTGCCGAAATGACGGGTCTTGTCGCCGGAAGCTCGCGTTTGTCGGTCGGGACCGGCAGTCCGGCAGCGGCGGTATGGAGAGGCCGTTCTGGAGGGGATGTGCGTGGAACACGGAATTTCCCGCGAACCCGGTAGCTATGCGAGATGCCGGTCGGGCGGCTTGTACGACGGAAATAAATGTATCGGCTTGTCCGATATGGCTCCGGGAGAGAGAATCTTTCGGGGCCTTTTTATACGATTTTGTCGCTCTCTCCGGTCGCTCGTTCCCTGTCTCTTATTCTGTGCGGACAGTGGATTTTCCGTCTTTGCGGGCTTGGCCGCGATTCCGGTACGATTTTTACGGCGGAGTCCGTGTCGTAAAACCGTTCGCTTATGGTCGAGAGTATCGTCGTGAAAATTCTGGTCGGCATGCTGGGCGTGCTGATCTTTCTGCGCATTTCGGGCAAGACGCAGATGGCCCAGCTGACGCCGCTCGATTCGGTCAATGCCTTCGTGCTCGGGGCGCTGGTCGGCGGATCGATATACAGTCCGGAAATGTCGGTCTGGTATTTGGTGCTCGCGCTCGGCGTGTGGACCGTTTTCAACATGCTGATTCGCTTCCTGCTGCGCTTCAAGCACCTGAGACGCCTGATCAAGGGCGATACGGTGATGATCGTTCGGGACGGGAAGATCGACCTGAGGGAGTTCCGGCGCAACGGGCTCGAAATGGAGCAGTTCCGGACGATGCTGCGCGAGAACGGTATTTTCTCGATGCTCGAGGTCGACGATGTCCGTTTCGAAACGAACGGACGGCTGACGGTCTCGCGCCGCGGAGACCGCTCGCAGTCTTATCTGCTGGTGAACAACGGCGCGGTGCTGGAAAGCTCGCTCCGGAACGCAGGCAAGAGCGAGCAGTGGCTGAAGGAAAGTCTCGGTAAGTTGGGGTACGACGATCCCGGCGACCTGTTCTGTGTCGAGTGGACTCCGTCGCAGGGATTTTACGTGACGCCGAAAAACGGCGATGCCGCTTCAGGCGATGCGGCCCGCGAGACGGTCGTCAGCAATTGAGTCTTGCCTTGCCGCCGGTTCTGCTTCCCGTTCTCGCCCGGCCTGAACGGAGAGGAAAGCAGCGACGATTCCGGTTCAGAGGCATATTCGTGGGTACGGGCCTTGCCGGTCCTATCGGCGAAATTTTTCGGGCGCACCGGAACCGGGGTAGGTGAAAGCGCACGCGACGGTACGGCCGGAAAGAAGATGAAAGATCCATTCCGGCCTGCTGCGCCGTCGCTCGCCCGGATCGCATGTTTTTCAGCCCAAAAGGGGACGTCGGGATTGCTGTGCGGTCGATTCGGGATGTTTCCTTGCCCGGCCTGTGGTTGGCAATTATATGCTTCCATGTACCAGGCATGTTCGCATCCGGAGTTTCTGTCATCTGTTGGGCCGCGCAGAAATAAAAAAGCGCGGCTAACACATGGCCCGATCGCCACAAAAGCGTTAGCCGCAGCCCATTGGCTGCGGCTTGCGTCCACAGCTTGCGCATCCGATTAGGCTGCTACCGATGAAGTCTCCGTCGGAAGTGATTTCATTCGGGGAAACCGGAAACATCGGGAACTCGAAAACCGGCTGACCTGCCGCCCTGCCCGGTACGGTTGTCCGTTGCGTGTTTGGTGTCGGTTTGCGGCCTTTATTGATTGCGCGAGGCGTTCCCGGAACGGGAACGCCTCGCGTAATGGGTTCGGCCTGCGGACTATTTGCCTCCGCCCATCAGATAGGCCTTGATGAATTCGTTCAGATCGCCGTCCAGTACGGCCTGCGTGTCGGAAGTCTCGTAGCCGGTGCGATGGTCCTTGACGAGCTTGTAGGGGTGGAGCGTGTAGCTGCGTATCTGCGATCCCCATTCGATCTTCTTTTTCTGACCCTCCAGCTCGTTCTGCAGCTCCATGCGCTTCTCGAGTTCCCGCTGGTAGAGCTTCGATCGAAGGATGCGCAGCGCGTTCTCCTTGTTCATGATCTGCGAACGCGTTTCCGTGTTCTCGACGACGATGCCCGAGGGCAGGTGACGGAGCCGTACGCCGGTCTCGACCTTGTTGACGTTCTGTCCGCCCTTGCCGCCGCTGCGGTAGGTGTCCCACTCGATGTCGGCGGGGTTCACGACGATCTCGATCGTGTCGTCCACCGCCGGCGAAACGAATACCGAGGCGAACGTCGTCTGCCGCTTGTTGTTCGCGTTGAACGGCGACAGGCGCACGAGCCGGTGCACGCCGTTCTCGCTCTTGAGATAGCCGTAGGCGAACTCGCCCACGAACTCGACGGTAACCGACTTGACGCCGACTTCGTCGCCTTCCTGCAGGTCGGCGATGCGTACCTGATAGCCGTTCGCTTCGCCCCAGCGCATGTACATACGCAGCAGCATCGCGGCCCAGTCGAGGCTTTCAGTGCCGCCGGCTCCGGAGTTGATCTCCATGATCGCGCCCAAATGGTCCTCCTCGCCCCCGAGCATGTTGCGCATTTCGAGCGCTTCGATCATGCCGAGCGTCTTGCGGTACTGCTCGTCGAGCTCGTCCGCCGACGCGAGTCCCTCCTTGACGAAATCGGGCATCAGCTGCAGGTCGTCGGCCGACTTCGAGATTTCGTCGTAGGCCGTGATCCAGTACTTGATCGACGCGACCTTCTTCAGTTGCTTTTCGGCCCGCTCGCGGTCGTCCCAGAAATCGGGCGCCTGCGTCTTGGATTCTTCTTCTTCCAGTTCGATACGTCGGTTGGCGACGTCAAAGATGCCTCCCCAGCGAATCCAGTCGCCTTACAATCTCTTTAATTTGGTCCGTGGTAATCATTTTTTCGCTATTTGGTTCGTAATCGTTCAAACGGGCTTTCGGTTCTCCGGCTCGCAGGCGGCTCGTCCGGCCGTCCCGGAGCGGGTTTCCCGGCTGTGTCCCGCCCGGAGCCTTCGGGCTCGGCGCGACCGTTTTTCTCCGGTCGTTCCGTCATGCCGGGGAATCGACGCAATTTACAATAAATTCTTGCAGCGGCGAAATTTCAGCCGCAAATTTTTCCGTCGGCCGGTCTACCTGCCGGTTCGCCGAGGAAGTCGGGCCCTTCGGTCGGTCGCAGGAAAGTCACGTAAATCATTCTCAGCCAAGTAAACGTAAAGCAGTAGATGTTCAGTTGCACGGTGTCGCACAGAAAGCGCATGACGGGCGACGGGCAGATCAGATCGACCGGGACGAACACCAGCAGCACGAGGTTGGCCCAGAACAGCGTCCGGTCGAGCCAGCCTTTGCGGGCTTGTACCCAATACCACATCAGATAGCCTGCCAGCGCGATCACGTAAGTGTGCTTCTCGGTCGATAGGCTGAACAGGATAACCCAGCCCATCAGGATGCCGAGCGATCCGAGCCGAAAGTCGAACCGGCCGAATTTACGGTAGTTGAGCACGAACAGCACGGCCAGCGCCAAGATCGATCCGATCTGGACCTGCGTCATGACCGGAGTCAGCAGGTCATGGATCGGGTAGAGGTTGAAGACGGCGTAGAACTGGAACTGGTCGACGTGGCCGGACAGCACTTCGGCCCATCGCTCGTAATGCGGTATCAGTCCGCCGAAGCCGAGATTCACCGCCGGCAGGACCAGCAGGACGGCGGCCAAAACGATCGTGAAGCCCAGATTGCGCCAAAACTTCGGATAGCAGAGCAGCAGGGCCAGCTCGAAGATTCCGTATATTTTGCAGAAGCCCGACACGAGAATCAGCAGAATGGCCGGGTAGGGCTTATCCCGCTCGAGCAGCGAGAATGCGAACAGAAACAGATAGGCCACCACCGGGTTGAACTGGATCGACATCTGCGTCGTGGCCAGAATCAGAGCCGTGTAGAGATAGGTCTTGCATTTCTGGACCTCGGTTATCCTGGGCACGGAGAAAATCGCGTAGAAGAACAGAGTGAAGTTCATCAGGTTCCACACGAACGGCCCGACGGTCGAACCCATGTAGGCGAACGGCGCGAACAGGATCGAGAACAGCGGGCCGTACAGGAAGTCGTAGGGCTTGCCGTAGGGAGACTCGCCGCTCCAGAAATCGATCGTCGACTGCTGGAACGTGAAAAAGTTGTGTTGCTTGCCGTGCGCCACCTCGAGCAGGGTCAGCACGAAAGTCAGGACGAACCCGATGACGAAGAGGTTTCTGCGGTTCAGAAAGAAGCGGCCGATCCGGCCGACGAATGCGTTCATATTCGATGTATTTGGGTATTCGGGCGTGTTATCCGGCCACCGAGCAGGGGATGCCGAGGCGCTCGACCCGTTCGGCGATCCGGCGGAGCTCCTCGACGGACACTTTGTGCAGGTCGTCGGCCGGGGTGTCGCGGTCGATCGTGTAAACCATCACGCTGCTAGGGGCGATTTCCTCGATCAGTGAGAGCCAGGCCGCCACCTCCCGCTCGGTCGTGTTGTCTACCTGCCGCCCTTCGAGCGTGCCGCGCAGGAACATCGTCTGCACGATCAGTCTGCCGTCGAAGAGTTTCATCGCTTCGACCGTTTGCCGGACCGAGTACGCTCCTTTCGGACGATCGACGAGGCGGACCGTTTCGTCGAAGGCCGAGTCGAGTTTCAGTATGTTGTTGTCCGCTTTCAGCAACGCCTCGCGAACGGTCTCGCGGCCGATCATCGTCGCGTTGCTCAGTACCGAAATCTTGGCCGACGGACACAATTCGTCCCGGACGGCGATCGTGTCGTCGATCACTCCTCCGAACTCCGGGTGCATCGTCGGTTCGCCGTTGCCGGCGAACGTAATGACGTCGGGGGGCGTGCCTGCGGCGACCATTTCGGTCAGCTTCTCGCGGAGCAGTCTGCGGACCGTTTCCCGGGAATTGAACCGGGGCTTGGCTCCAGGCTTGCCCCATCCGCACTCGCAGTAGATGCAGTCGAAACTGCACAGCTTGTCGTGCAGCGGCAGCAGGTTGACGCCGAGCGACAGGCCCAGCCGGCGGCTGCGAACCGGTCCGAAAATGACGCTTTCGTACAAGGCGGTACTCATAGTCCGAGGTTTGAGGAAGCAAAGATAGGCATTCGGAGCGGAATGTGCAAAGGAGGCTCTCCGGTCCGGCGCGGCATTCCGACGGCGGCGAGGCGAAACGAGAGAAGGGAGGCCGATGCTTGGCGGACCAGTCCGGTCCGCAGGGTCGGATCGGGTACGGGGCTTCCCGAGGATACTGTTGGGAAAGTTTGTCGTCGGGCGGGCCGTACGATTCCCGCCGCGTCCAGCCGCATGGACCGGCGTCGAGCGGCTTATCTCGGAGTGCGGAGAGGAGACCGTCGTTTCGGAATGCGGAGCCAGATGCTTTTCGGGCGGACAGGCGCGGAAAACCTGTCCGCCGGAATACCGTAGACCGGGCGGAGGGCGTCCGTCCCGACTCGATTTTTTCTCTCCCGGTAGGCTTCCCTTTCCGTCGACTGTTATGGGCATGGGTGGAGTCGTCTTCGCTGCATGGGAAGCGGCAGCCGGACCCGTGTCCGTGCCGTGCGGCGGAAGGAACTGCCGTACGGCGTAGGGACGTATTTTGCTGCCGAATCGAGGTCCGGCAGCGACGGCGGGGCAGAAGCGTCGGAAATCGGAATCTCGGTCTGCGCGTCCTCTCCGGCAAGAATCCGACCGCCCTGCCGGAGAGGACGCGCAAACGGCAGAAAGCCGGGGTGCGGGCCCGTCGTTTCGGATCGGCTTCCCGGACAGAAAGATCGCTCTATTCGGTTTCGGCTACGACCCGGACCATAGCCCGGGCGAGCGTTTCCAGCTCCTGATCCTTGATAATATAAGGAGGCATCGCGTAGACGAGCCGGCCGAACGGCCTGACCCAGACGCCCTCGTCGACGAATCGTTGTTGCAGCGTGGCCATATCGACGCTGCGGTGCAGCTCGATCACGCCGATGGCCCCGAGCGTGCGCACGTCGGCTACCTGAGGCAGGGCCGCTGCCGGAGCCAGTTCGCGTCGCAGGATGCCCTCGATCTCGCCGATGCGGGGCAGCGGAGAGTTTTCCGAGAGCAGGTCGAGCGAGGCGCATGCGATCGAGCAGGCCAGCGGGTTGCCCATGAAGGTCGGTCCGTGCATGAATTCGGGAGGGGAGCCCGACGAGATCACCTCGGCCACTTTCTCCGTCGCCAGAACGGCGGCGAAGCTCATATAGCCTCCGGTCAGCGCCTTCCCGACGCACAGAATGTCGGGCGTTATGCCGGCCCATTCCGAGGCGAACATCCGTCCGGTTCGGCCGAAACCGGTCGCGATCTCGTCGGCGATCAGCAGCACGTCGTACCGCGAGCAGGTTTCGCGCAGGCGCCGCAGGTATTCGGGGTGGTAAAACCACATGCCGCCGGCTCCCTGAACGACCGGTTCGAGAATCACGGCGGCGAGCCGGTCGTGCTCCCGCTCGATCAGCTCGCCCATCGGAGCGAAGCAGCGCTCGTCCCACTCGTCGCCGAAACGGATCTCGGGTCTCGGCGCGAAGTGCTGGAGGGGCAGCCGTCCGGTAAAGATCGAGTGCATGCCGGTCACGGGGTCGCAGACCGACATGGCGTGCCATGTGTCGCCGTGATAGCCGCTACGGATCGTCGCCAGCGTGTTTTTTGCGGGCGTCCCTTGCGCGTGCATGTATTGCAGGGCCATCTTAACGGCCACTTCGACGGCTACCGAGCCTGAGTCGCAATAGAATATCTTGTCGAGACCTTCGGGCGCTATCCTTACCAGCCGGCGGGCCAGTTCGACGGCCGGCGTATGCGTCAGGCCGCCGAACATGACGTGCGCCATTCGCTGGAGCTGCTTCTCGGCCGCTTCGTTCAGCTTCGGATGATTGTAGCCGTGAACGGCCGACCACCACGACGACATGCCGTCGATCAGCTGTCGTCCGTCGGCGAGCTCGATGCGTACGCCTTCGGCCCGGACCGCATGGAATACTCTGAGCGGGTCGCTCATCGACGTGTAAGGGTGCCACAGATGCTTCCTGTCGTAGGAAAGAATCTCTTTTGTCTGCCTTTCTTTCATTTGAGGCGTGATCTTTGCTGTAAAAGTAGGAAAAAATTACGGACAAAGGTCCGCTAACTGTTTCGTTCCACTCCGGACCGTTTCGGAAAACATACTTTAAAATCGTATGTAATATTTTTTGCCGCAAGTATTTAAATAGATAAAATTGAAACAATTAAATTTTTTCTTGCAAATTTTAGTAAAATAAATTGCATTTATGGGATCTGTATTGTATGTTTGTGATCTGCTATCGGGTATGACCCGTAAAGGAAATATCCAAATATCTATTCAACATAAACGATTTGTTATAAACTGTTAAAATTCGAAAAACTATGTCACGATCAAATCCGACATCGACCGCTCAGCAACCCATGATTGTCAAGTACGTTCAACCGGACCGCAGCGGAATCCAAGCCCACAATTTTACCCGTCACAGCATCGGCTACGTCGTGCGCGGCAAGAAATGCGTATACTACGGCGACGTCTGTCACGAGATTCCTCAGGGAACGCTTTTCTACATGGGTATGGGAAACCACTATACCGAGGACGTTCCCGAACAGGGAAAGAACTTCGAGCAGATCGTCTTCTACTATACCTCCGATCAGCTGTCGAGGATACTCAACCACCTGAGCGTCGGCTATCAGCTTAACATTACGAACGACCATAGCTGTCCCAACTGCGAGAATCAAAGCCATGTGAGCTATCCCGCGTCGAACATCATGAAGAATTTCTTCGGAACGGTCAACCAGTATCTCAAGGACGATGCTTTCTCGCAGGACAATACGGCGGAAACGATCAAGATGACCGAGCTGATCTATCTGATCCTGGCTCAGAAGGATTGTTGTCTCAAAAGCAAAATACTGAGCAATATGGACCTGATGAAGGAGAATTTCGAGCAAACGGTTCAGAGCTATATCTTCGACGATATTTCGGTCGAGGAGCTGGCCGGCAAGTGCAACCGGAGCCTGACCTCGTTCAAGAAAGAGTTCCGCAAGCACTTTTTCGAACCTCCCCACAAGTGGTTCATCCGTCAGCGACTGATGCACTCGCGCCTGCTGCTGATTTCGACGAACAAATCGATCTCTGAGATCGGGAACGACTGCAATTTCCCGAATACGTCCCATTTTATCAAGCTGTTCAAGAAGGAGTACGGCATGACTCCGGCCAGCTATCGTCACCGGCACGCTGCGGGCGGGGAGTCCGAGCCGGTTTTGTCCGCGAAGGCTTATTCCGCCCGCGATCAGCAGATGTCGACCGCGTCCCGTATGTAAGCGAAGCGGACGCGTTTTGGATTCCGGACAAGGATGCGAGGCACCGGTCGACCGGTGGAGAATCCGCATTATATAAGAAATTATGAAAGCATTTATGGAAAAATGTCAGTTCCTGCTCGATAGAAAAACAATCGAATATGTCTACGATGCTTTCTCCCCCTCGATTTCGCATACCTTGTCCGGTTTTCCTTGTTCGTCTCTGATCGACGGCCGTCGTAAGACGGAGAGCGATTTTTTTACCCGATCGCTTGATTATTCGGGAAAATGTTCGTATATTTACATTACCTAATCGATCAAGACTAACTAACCTTTTGTGAACAGCCGGCATTTTCGGAAGAAAATGCCGGCTGTTTGCGTCGGTTCTCGGTCTGCTTTTTGGCGGGCTTATCCGCTGAATCCGACCGCCCGGATACATTTTCCCGGTCCGGCGGACTCGGTCTCGACGATGCCTGTCAGAACGTCGGGCGCGTCGTCGCGCCGGTTCGAGCGGAAAAGCCGGCGGAACGAGACCACGTCTCCGTAAAATTCGCTCCAGCGACGATGCCAGTCTTCGGGCATCCGGATGCGTGCCGCCACTTCGGTCGCATTCGACAGCACGCGCGCTTCCTTGTTCCGGTACTGGTGGAACCACTCGATGCGCGTCTGCGGACACAGTTTGGCGACGGCCCGCGCGAAACCCCGCCCTCCGTTGTTGCTTTCGATGCGCGCCGTGCGGGTGCCGTTGCGTTGCAGCATGGCGGCGACGAGCGGTTCGGTCGCTTCCATGCCGAGCGGCGTATAAAGTACGTCCGTTATGTAAATGGTGTCGTCTGTCCCTGTTTCGTAGCAGACCGAGCACAGGTAGTCCTCTCCCGAGTCTGCCGTATCGGTGTAGTTCCCCTTTTTTATCGTCCGTTCGGGCAGTTTGTCGTAGGTGGCAAAACGGTCTCCGTAGAGCACGCCCTCGGCCGAAGAGGGATTTCCCTGATACATCGTTTCGAATAGCATGGGATCGAGCCGGCGCTTCTGCTCCAGCAGTTCGGACGAGTGCCGGGCCGGCCAGAGCGGCTCGCCCTGTCGGCGCGGGTCGGCGCTCGTGGACGGGCCCTGTTTGACAGCCTCGAAATTGAGTCGGAGCCACGAGGACGGCCCGGCCGGTCGCTGCCCGACTTCGTTTATGTCCGTTATGGGCTCCCGGGCGGCGATCCGGCCGATCAGGTCGTCCTCGTGCCAGCGCGTGAAGACGAGCAGTTCCTGCGAGTCGTTGTGCAGCCGGGTTTTGACGACGGCGTTGTACCAGTCCCACGCGTGGTCGCGGACGAGCGGCGAGTTGGCCTCCTGCGCATTTTTGTACAGGTCGTCCAGGATGAATACGTCGACCGGCCGGCCGGTCAGCGCTCCGTCGCGGCCGACGCTCAGCAGCCCGCCTCGGGAGCCGACCAGTTCGAACTCCTCGGCCGTGCGCAGAGTGCCGCGATCCTTGGCGGAAGAGCGTTTGAGGCGGGTTCGGGGGAAAACGCTCCGGTAAGCGGATGCGTCCATGAGCCGCTGAATCTGCCGGTTGAACCGTGAGGCCAGACGCAGGTTGTAGGAAGCCAGCGCGATCCGGCGGTCGGGCTGCCGGCCGAGCAGGTAGGCGGGCAGCAGGACCGACGAACCGAGCGATTTTCCGTGTTGGGGCGGAATCGACACGATCAGCCGGCGGATTTCTCCCCGGGCGAACCGGTCGAGCGTGTCGTAATAGCTTCGGTGGAACGGGGTCAGGTCGAGCGCGGGAATCATCGTTCGCGCGAAGTCGCTCAGCGAGCGGCGGGCGAGTTCCTCGGCCGCCTGGCGGGGAGTAGGTATGGGCATGGGCAAAGCGGGTCGTTGACGGGGTTGCGGAGCTTGCGGTCCGAAAAAGTTGGCGCTGCCGCTTCTTCGTTCCGATATGTGCCGGCTTTTGAAGACGGCGTATGGTAGCGAGCTATGGCAGTACCTGCCGGATAGACGGGCTGATCGTCCGTAAGGAATGTGCAGGGGGAGGCCGGGCGTCGTATCGGTTCGCGGAATATTTTCGGATTCGGGTCGTATCGGTCCGGCATTTCGTGTGGAGATGCTCGTTACATGGGCGTTCGGCGGTTGGCCCGGTTTCGGGCTTCCCGGCCGACGGGCATCGGACCGGATTTTCAGCGAAGGTTTTCTGCCGGGGCATAATCTGACTGCGGGTCGGCGAGCGTTCTCTACGGGTCTTGCGAAGCCGGCCAAGGTGGACCGGCACCGCCCGCCGTGCCGACTGCGGGCGGAGGTGCGACTGCGCGCAGTGGCGTCGGTTTCGGCAGCCGAAAAGCGTAGGGGATCAGGGAGCTCCCGTTCCGGCGATTTCGCGCAGGGCCTCGTCGCTCCAGTCGCTCCAGTCGGCCGGGGAGGCGTCGGCTCCGGTTTCCGGCTTGGCCCGCCAATGCTGCGGATCGAGATTGGTCAGCGCGAAAGTAATGGCCGCCAGGTCGGGTCCGACCTGCTTCCGGATGACCGTTTCGCTTTTGATGCGCCGGGTTCCGTCCGGATCGTATTCGTAGATCGTCTTGATCTCCTTTTGCGTATAGCCGGTCATGCGGCGGGCCAGACTCTTCAGCGCTTTGTCGTGCAGACTGCGGATCGGGACGGCGGGTGTTTTGCCGACGGCGGTTTCGGGTTTCGGCCGTGCGGGCGTATCGGAGGCTGTGGGCATGGCGGTTCGTGTCGGGGAGTTCGGGGTTTTGGTCGGAGCGGCAGGAATCGAACCTGCATGATAACCGGCAGGATGGCGAAAACCGGCGCGGTTTCCGGCGGACGTCTCCGCGAGGGAAATCGGAAAAATCGCATAAGAGGGCGGCGGAAGCGTCCTTCCGCGAAGTGACGGCCGCCCGGTGCGTCGCCTCGACGCAATTCGCTCCGTCGTATGGAAATCGTCGTGATCCATCGTCGTTCGGTTTCGGTGCTCGCGTATGTCCCGGTGCGGCGGCCGGCTTGCCCGAATGCAGCGTCAAGCGGCCTGTGTCCGTGTCGGGTTGCGGCGAAGTCAGAATTTTCGCTCGAGAAATCGGTTCAGTTCGTTCCAGCTGAAGTCGGTCGTCTGTTCCCCCTCGGCCTGAAACAGGCTGAAATCCCACCATACGGGCAGGACGGACAGAATGCGTCCGTTTTCCTGGTCGCGGCAGACGATCAGCGTGCAGACCAGCGACGAGTAGAATTCGTCCGTATCGTATTCGATCGTTCCGTTGAAAAAGTGGGCTTCTTCGATTCTCCGTAGCAGCAAGTCGGCGATTTTTTCGTACATTCGGTCGTTGATAGTAATCATGGGTCGATTCGTTTTGTGTAAAAGTAGGCCGGGTGCCGCCTCGAAGGGTTATACAATTTTTGAATGATCGGGCTTTCGATAAGGATTCGGAGCTTCTTTTTTGGATTGTCTTGTAAAATTGTTTAACTTTGTTTCGCAAATATAAGTTCAAATTTTGAATATTATAACGATCGGATAGAAGTTTTTTTAAACTTTTTTCATCATCTATGATAAACAGCCGGTTACGTTCGATCCGCAAGGAACTGTCGTTGACACAGGAAAATCTGGCCCGTGTGCTGGGTATCGGAAAGAGCGCTCTTTCTATGATCGAGACGGGGAAAGCTTCCTTGTCGGAGCGGAATAAGAATATATTGGTTCAGGAATTGAATGTCAATCCGGACTGGCTCGAGACCGGCGAGGGGCCGATGTTTCTCGAAGTCCGGCCTGCGGCCGTCTTTGCGGGACGCTCCGACCGGACGCTTCCCTCGCAGAGCGTTCCTCTGTACAATATCGAGGGTACGGCAGGGCTGGTTCCGCTGTTTTTGGACAAGCGCTCGCTCGCGCCGGTGGACTACATTCACATTCCGAACCTGCCTCGCTGCGACGGGGCGATCTACGTGGTCGGCGACAGCATGTACCCGCTGCTCAAGAGCGGCGATATCGTACTTTATAAGCAGATAGGCGACGTAAACGATATTTTCTGGGGCGACATGTATTTGCTGTCGATCGACATCGACGGCGAGGAGTACGTGACCGTCAAATATATCCAAAAATCCGAGAAACCCGGCTGCGTCAAACTCGTCAGCCAGAATCCCCATCATGCGGATAAGGATATCGAAATCGGAAGAATTCGGGCGCTGGCATTCGTCAAAGCCAGTATCCGGATGAATTCCATCCGATGAAAGTACCTTAAAAAGCGATCGATATGGATGTCAAGATTTCTCCCCAATGGAAAGAGTGGATAGGCCGGGAGTTCGACAAGCCCTATTTCGGGCAACTGGTCGATTTCGTCAAGCAGGAATACGCCCAGAGGCGGGTTTTCCCGCCCGGACGCAATATTTTCCGGGCTTTCGATATGTGCGATCCCGATAATCTGAAAGTGGTCATCATCGGACAGGACCCGTATCACGGGCCGGGGCAGGCCAACGGACTGTGCTTTTCGGTCGGCGACGGCGTGCCTTTCCCTCCCTCGCTGGTCAACATATTCAAGGAGGTGCACGACGATACGGGCGCGCCCGTTCCCGCTTCGGGCAATCTCGACCGCTGGGCCGAACAGGGCGTGCTGCTGCTCAACGCTGTGCTGACCGTGCGCGCGCACGAGGCGGCGTCGCATGCCGGGCACGGATGGGAGCGGTTCACCGACGAGGTCGTGAAGGCTATCGCTCTTCGCAAGCAGGGGGTCGTTTACATGCTGTGGGGCTCGTATGCGCAGCGCAAGGCTTCGGTTGTCGATCCGCAGCGCAACTGCATTCTCAAGGCGGTCCACCCGTCGCCCCTGTCGGCCTATCGGGGATTTTTCGGCTGCCGCCATTTCAGCCGCGCGAACGAGTATCTGCAAAGCATCGGCCGGGAGCCGATCCGATGGTAAGAATGCGGGGCGGGGAGAAACTCTGCGTGTGCCGGGCGCATTTTGCCGGGGCCCGGGTCGCTCGGCGGTGACTTCGGCTCGGGGCGGAGGATTCTTTCGTTTCTCCGGATTCCCGATCTTTTCTTGCGCGGGCGGTTTCTGCACTGACGGCGAAGGCGCAGTGGAAGGGGGGCGCTGCCTGTCGGCTGTACGCGCGTATCGCGGAGCTGTGCGTGCGTCTTTGGCGATTCCCGGTCGGCGAGGATCGGTCAGGCGGCGGCATTCCTGTGTCGGACGGCGTTCGGCCGGGACGGAGTTCCGGGGGGACGGCTCTCTGGAGCGGGGCAGACGAAGCCTTCGTGTCCGATAAGTAAAGCCTCGCCGGGATCATCGTTCGATCCCGGCGAGGCTTTTCGTACGGCAGCGGCTCCTCCTTCTCCGGTCGGAGCGCGGGACGGACCGTGGCTCAGTACCGGTAGAAATCGGCCTTGTAAGGACCTTCGACCGGGACGCCGATGTAGTCGGCCTGCTTGGGGGTCAGCTTCGTCAGTCGGACGCCCAGATTGTCCAGGTGAAGTCGGGCGACCTCCTCGTCCAGATGCTTCGGCAGCCGGTAGACGTCGACGTCCATCTTCCGGGTCCACAGCTCTATTTGCGCGAGAGTCTGGTTCGTGAACGAGTTGCTCATCACGAACGACGGATGTCCCGTCGCACAGCCCAGGTTCACCAGACGGCCCTCGGCCAGAATGAAAATCGAGTGGCCGTCGGGGAACGTGTACTTGTCGACCTGCGGCTTGATTTCGGTCCGGACGATGCCGGGGTAGATTTCCAGTTCGGCCATCTGAATCTCGTTGTCGAAGTGGCCGATATTGCAGACGATCGCCTGATCGCGCATCCGCTCCATGTGATCGATGCGGATGATGTCGCAGTTGCCGGTCGTCGTGACGTAGATGTTGCCTTCGTCGAGCGCGTCCTCGACCGTCTTGACCTCGAATCCCTCCATGGCGGCCTGCAACGCGCAGATCGGGTCGATCTCGGTGACGATCACGCGGGCGCCGTACGAGCGCATGCTCCGCGCGCAGCCCTTGCCCACGTCGCCGTAGCCGCAGACGACCACGACCTTGCCGGCGATCATCACGTCCGTCGCGCGCTTGATACCGTCGGCCAGCGACTCGCGGCAACCGTACAGGTTGTCGAACTTGCTTTTGGTCACCGAGTCGTTCACATTGATGGCCGGGAACAGCAGCTCGCCCCGCGCCTGCATCTGGTAGAGCCGGTGAACGCCCGTCGTGGTCTCCTCTGACACGCCGCGCAGTTCGGTCACCGTGCGGTGCCATTTGCCGGGGTCCTCCGACAGCAACTCGCGGATCGTGTTCAGGATGACGGCTTCCTCGTGGCTTGCCGGTTCGTGCTCGATCGACCGGGCATCGTTTTCGGCCGCATATCCCTTGTGTACGAGCAGCGTCGCGTCGCCCCCGTCGTCGACGATCAGGTTCGGGCCCTTGCCGCCGGGGAAGCTCAGCGCCATAGCCGTGCACCACCAGTAGTCCTCGAGCGTCTCGCCCTTCCATGCGAAAACGGGCACGCCGGCCTTGGCGATCGCGGCGGCCGCGTGGTCCTGCGTCGAGAAGATGTTGCAGCTGCACCAGCGAACCTCGGCGCCCAGCTCGACGAGCGTCTCGATCAGCACGGCGGTTTGGATCGTCATGTGCAGCGAGCCCATGATCCGGGCCCCCCGGAGCGGTTTTTCGGCGCTGTATTTTCTGCGCACGGCCATCAGGCCCGGCATCTCCTTCTCGGCGATCTCGATTTCCTTGCGGCCCCAGTCCGACAGCGAGATGTCGGCTACCTTGTAGGGCAAGTCTTGGTTGATGAACATATTCGAAAATTTAAAGAGTGTTTCGTTGCACGGCCTCCCTCAGAGGTCCGAGTCCCGGCGGAGGCGTTCGCGCGCCCGCTTCTTGTCGGCTTCGATCTGGCGGGACAGCTCTTCGGTCGATCCGAAGCGTTGTTCCTCGCGCAGAAACTCCAATAGCTCGACTTCGATCGTTTGTCCGTACAGGTCGCCCTCGAAATCGAGCAAGTGAGCCTCGAGCACGCGGTCCGGTCCGTTGCCGACGGTCGGCCTGTGTCCGACGTTGACGACCGCTTCGTGCTCCGTGCCGTCGATCCGGACCCGGGCGGCATAGACTCCGTTGCGTACCGGATCGTCCTCTTTCAGCGGAATGTTGGCCGTCGGGAAGCCGAGCGTCCGTCCGAGCCTGTTGCCTCCCGCGACTTTGCCTTTGACGAGCGGATTCATCGTTTTTCGGATTCGTGTCGCGCGCTCGGGCTGCCGTCCGGGCCGGGTTCTGGACCGTCCCGGGGCGAGCGGCGGCGCTTGCGCGTTTTTGCTTGGTAATATTTTCTATTTTTGCAGCCCAAAGGTAGGAAGAATAATCCGGATTCCGAATATTCCGCCCGCATCATCTCCGGTGCAGGGGGCCAAGACTGCGCGAAGGTTGGGATTCCGGTTTGTTTTTTGTACCTTGCCGCTGAAAGCTATCTATTCCGAATGACGACGAGCGAGCGTAAAAGTCGCAAGATATATTATACGATGGGCGAGGTGTCGGAGATGTTCGACGTCAATCCTTCGCTGATCCGCTTCTGGGAGCAAAAGTTCGATATCCTGAAGCCCGACAAGAACAAGAAGGGGAACCGGCTGTTCACGCCGAAGGATGTCGAGAATCTGAAACTGATCTATCATCTGGTCAAGGAAAACGGCATGACGCTGGCCGGGGCGGCCAAGCGGCTGAGGCAGAACCGCGAGGGAGTCAGCCGCGATCTGGAGATCATCGAGAAGCTGCAGCGGGTCCGCTCGCTGCTGCTGGACGTGCGCGAGGTGCTGAAGGCGGACGATGACGGACGCGAGGTGTTCGTCGATCCGGCCCCGGCCGATTGGGACGATGTTCCGGCCTCGGAATACGGGACGAAAAGCGGCGGGGAACCGGCCGGCAGCCGGTTGCCGGGAGAATCGTCGCCCGGCGCAGAGACGATCGGCGACAGGGCTCGGTCCGTTACGGATACGGCCTTTCGGCACGAGGCCGATGATCCGACATCCGGTTCCGGCGAAGGGCAGGGGACCGTCCTGATGCGTGAGCCGCGTTGCGCGGAAGTGCCGGAAGGATTGGCGGAACTGGTCGCCGTGGCGACCGACAACGGATGCGAAGCCGGGCCGGCAGCGCCGTATTTTATCCAGCGCGAGATTCCCGTACCGCCTCAGCCTTTCCCGGAGCGGCTCTCGCATACGGAAAGATCCGGTGAGGATGCCGAAGAACCGAAGCCGGAACCACCCAAGGCGGCTGCGTGCTCGGTCGTCGAGCAGACGTTGTTTTAGCCGTCCGTTCTGTTCCGCCGGATTCGGCGGCGCGACAGGCGCACGGTGTCATAATCTTATACGGAAAATGAAAGTGAGAGAAGTGGCCGGAGCGATCGAGGAGTTCGCTCCGCTCGGTTTGCAGGAAAGCTACGACAACAGCGGCCTGAATGTCGGTTCGCCCGATGCGGAGGTGAGCGGCGTGCTGATATGCGTCGACGTGACCGACGAAGTCGTGGACGAGGCGCTGGCCGTCGGAGCGAATCTCGTCGTGTCGCATCATCCGTTGCTGTTTCACCCGCTGCGCCGGCTGGTGGGCGGCGATCCGGCGCAGCGCATCGCCGCCCGGTGCATGATCGCCGGCATCAGTCTCTATGCCGCCCATACCAACTTGGACAGCGCCGACGGCGGGATGAGCCATGCGCTCGGGCGCCGGCTGGGACTTCGCGACATGCGGCTGCTCTGTCCGCATGCGCCCGGCGGGAATACCGGTTACGGAGTGGTCGGCGAGCTGGCCGAGGCCGTGCCGATCCTTCGCTTCCTGAGCGAGGTCAAGCGCTCACTTCGTTGCGGCGCGATACGTTACAGTCCGCTTTGCCGCAATACGGTTTCCCGAGTCGCTCTGTCGACCGGGGCGGGGGCCTCGCTGATCGAGGCCGCGGCCGGAGCGAAAGCCGACGTCTATCTGTCGGCCGACTTCAAATACAACGATTTTTTCACGCCCGACGGGCGTCTGGTAGTGGCCGACGTGGGGCATTTCGAGAGCGAATATTGCGCAATCGACCTTTTGTATGATATAATTACGAAAAAAATCGCTAATTTTGCAATTCGCAAGAGCGAACGTTCCGTTAACCCGATCAATTACTTGGTTTAAGAAACACACACGAATATGGCGACATCGAGCAAAAAGAGCGGCGAGTCGAACGACTTTTCCGTCGAGGAAAAGATCGTTGCGCTGTACGAATTACAGAAAATCGATTCGAAGATCGACGAGATCAACAAGATCAAGGGAGAGCTTCCGCTGGAGGTTCAGGACCTCGAGGACGAGATCGCCGGTCTGGAGACCCGCATGGCCAATATCACTTCCGAAGTGGAGGGGCTGACTGCCTCGACCAAGCAGCGCAAGGAGGAGATCGAGCAAGCCAAGGTTCTGATAGCCAAATACGAACAGCAGCAGGATAACGTCCGAAACAACCGCGAGTTCGACTCGTTGTCGAAAGAAATCGAGTATCAGAAACTCGAGATCGAACTGTGCGAGAAGAAAATCAAGGAATACGCCGCCGATATCAAGATCAAGAAGAAAATGATCGAGGATGCTCAGGCCGTCGTTGCCGACCGCAAGATCGATCTGGCTGCCAAAAAGCAGGAGCTCGAGGGAATCGATCAGGAGACGGCCAAGGAGATGGAAAGCCTGACGGAGCAGTCGAATGCGGCCGAGGCGAAGATCGACGCTCGGCTTTTGGCGGCTTATAAGAGAATACGAGGGAATGTCCGCAACGGGCTGGCCGTCGTGACGGTCAAGCGCGACGCCTGCGGAGGATGCTACAACCGCATTCCTCCCCAGAGGCAGCTCGACATCCGGATGAGCAAGAAAATCATCGTCTGCGAATATTGCGGCCGCATTCTGGTGTCGGACCAGCTGGACGAAGAAGCCGCTGAGCAGTAGCGGTTCGCTGTTCCGGTCGCTTGCGGAACGGAAACGTACCGAATGGGGAAAGTAGTGCTTTCCCCATGTTTTTCTTTGATAGTATCAATTTTTTTTATACTTTTGCAAAAACGGTACGCGATTTGTATGAAGTCAGGCGAGTCCGCATCGGACGTGAAAATTTGCGGATTCGGGAAATATGGCGTATATTGCAAAAACTATTGTCTAACCGTTAAAGGGATTGCCTATCGAGAATATCTACTCTGAACTAATAATGAGTAGTATATGGATCTGAATCTTAAGAAATTAAGCGATAACCAATTGCTTAATGCTTATCTGTCAGGCAATGAGAACGCTATAACCGCGCTTGTAAACCGTCACCGCCGGAGGATTTTCGATTACATCCATATGATGGTCAAGGATCGCGACGTGGCCGACGATATCTTTCAGGAGACGCTGATCCGCGTGTTGCGGTTCGTCAACGACGGTCGCTATACCGAGAACGGCAAATTCCTCTCTTGGGTGTTGCGCATCGCCCATAATCAGGTAATCGACCATTTCCGCCAGAAGAAGCAGCAGAACAACGTTTCGGAGGGCGAGGCCGGCTACGATCTGCTCAACAACAAGAAGTTCTCCGATACGACCGTCGAGGAGAAAATGGTGTCGGCGCAGATTGAGGCGGATGTCCGCAAATTGCTGGATTATTTGCCCAAGGAACAGAAGGAAGTCGTGATGATGCGCTATTACATGGGGTTGAGTTTCAAGGAGATCGCCGAACAGACCGAGGTAAGCATCAATACCGCGCTGGGACGCATGCGTTATGCGCTGATCAATCTGCGGAAGCTGATCGACGAAAAGCAGCTGATCCTGAACTGATCGGGCAATATTTCCCGGAGGCTGTCGTTATATAGGTAACAATCAAAACAGTTGCCTATGAACGATCAGTACGAAGAATGCGGATGGACTTCCGAGAAGCTTGCCGACGAGGAGCTTTTCATCAGAGAGGTGATACGCGAGGATACCGATCTGATGCTGGTGGATTGCTTGCTCAGAGAGGCTTTCAGAAGGTAAGTCCGTCGGATTGAAACGGAAGGCGCTCCCCAGGACGGGAGGCGCCTTCCGCATTTATTTCGTATCTGCGAAGCCGGCGATGTCCGATTCGTTTCCGGGAAACGGGCATCTGAAACGGATCGTGTCGGCGTGGGATTCTGTCCCGTAGAGATTCAGAACTGCTCGTCCTCGTCTTCGGAATAGAGCTCGCCCATCAGCGAGTCGATCTCGCGGCGCTCGCGCTTCGTGGGCCTTCCGCTGCCCCGGTCGCGCTGGACGAAAATGCTCAGCTTCGGGATGTTCAGCTTGTCGAGCTCCTCTTGCGGCGTGACGTTCTCGGCATAGCGGGGGACCTCCTTGGCCGGCTGCCGCGACGAGACGAGTTCCACGACGCGGAACGAGTAGGTGACCGGCATCTTTTTGACGGTTATCGCATCTCCGGGCTTGACCTCGCGCGAGGGCTTGGCGTAGGAGCCGTTGACGAGCACCTTGTTCGTCCGGCATGCGTCGGCCGCGTCGCTGCGCGTCTTGTAAATCCGCACGGCCCACAGCCATTTGTCGAGTCTGACCGATTTGTCTTCCATTGCCCGAGTTCTATTTGCGGTTGAATCCGTTCATCGTGCGCTCCAGCCCCGCCGTGCCGAACGAGAGGACGGCCTCGGCGGCCGTTCCGATTCGCCCGGGCAGCGCCGCCCGCTCGTCGGGCGTCCATTCGCCGAGCACGTAGTCTACCTGAAAGCCTTTGGGAAAGTCGCCCCCGATACCGAAGCGAAGCCGCGCATAGTCGCTGTTGCCGAGCAGTTCGGCGATGCTTTTGAGCCCGTTGTGTCCGCCGTCGCTGCCTTTGGCCCGGATGCGGATCGTGCCGAACGGCAGAGCGATGTCGTCGACGACGACCAGCAGGTTCTCCTGCGGGATCTTTTCGGCTTTCAGCCAGTAGCTGACCGCCTTGCCGCTCAGGTTCATGTAGGTCGACGGCTTCAGCAGCACGAACGTCCGTCCCTTGTGCCTGAACTCGGCGACCGAGCCGTAGCGGCCCGTTGCAAAGACGGCGCCCGCCTCGGCTGCCAGTGCGTCGGCCACTTTGAATCCTATGTTATGCCGGGTTTCGGCGTACTCGGCGCCGATATTGCCCAGCCCGACGATCAGGTATTTCAATTTCGCATCTGTTTAAGGTGAAAATATCTTGCCGCATTCCCCGGAGGTTCCGCAGCAAGATATTTGTAAGAAAACCGGTGTGGCTCCGGACTATTTCTTGGCCGCGGCGGCCGCTTCGGCTGCAGCGGCGGCGCCACGGGCGGCGCGCGTCATCTTCACGGCGCAGATAGCCGTCGTGGCAGGCGTCAGAATCGTGATGTGGTCGTACTTCAGGTCCCCGACGAAAATGCTCTTGCCCAGGCCGAGCGTCGTCACGTCTACGACGATCTCGTCGGGCAGATTTTCCATCGTCGCGCTGATGCGTACTTTCCGCTTGCTGAGGATCAGCTTGCCGCCCTGCTTCACGCCTTCCGAGTTGCCGGTCAGCTTGACGGGCACGTCGATCGAGATCGGCTTGCCGGGAATCACATGGAAGAAGTCGGCGTGCAATACCTGGTCCGTCACCGGATGGTACTGAACCTCGCGCATGACGCCCACTTCCTTTTTGCCTTCGATGTCGAACTCGATCAGGAAAGACTGGGGCGTGTAGATCAGCGGTTTCAGGGAGCGGGCGTCCACCGAGAAGTGAACGGTCTCGCCGTTGCCGTAGATCACGCAGGGAACCTGCCCCTGCTTGCGAATGCTCTTGCTCTCTTTTTTGCCGAACGCTTCACGCTTTACGCCGGCGATTTTGATCGTTTCCATAACAGTTGATTGGTTTTGGTTCAGGCCCGCTACTCAGAGACAGGGGAGAGATGAAACCCTGCCGCCCCATGGCGGACCGCATATTAGCGGTGCAAAGATAGGATTAATTGACGGTAAACGAAAAAAAACGATAAAAATATGCTCGAATATTTTGCGTTATCTTAATTTTGGTTACCTTTGCACCACTTTCCGGGGGATTCCGGGGAAGGCGTTCTTTCAAGCTGTCCAGCAAGGTCGGGAAATCCCGATTTTTTTGGAGAGTCGTAAATTTGTTCTATCTTTGCAACGAAGTTTTAGGTTCATTTTAGGTTAGTAGGTTTTAGGTTGAGTAGAAGGATAGCCGGCAGAATCGGAGACGTAAGTTCTCTTTCTGTAGCTTTCCTTTGAATTTTGAAGCCCGCGCCGCAACGTTCCCGTTGCCGATAAGATATAGGCCCAGATGGTGAAATTGGTAGACACGCTACTTTGAGGGGGTAGTGTCGGTTTACGACGTGCAAGTTCGAGTCTTGTTCTGGGCACGTTGAGTAACCTTCGGGTTCGATCGTTTTTTTGACATGTTGGACTGCCCAGGTGGCGAAATGGTAGACGCGCTAGTTTCAGGTACTAGTGTCAGTGATGATGTGAAGGTTCGAGTCCTTTCCTGGGCACCGCGAAGGAGTGGCGATTTTCATCGCCGCTCCTTTTTCTTTTATTCGGCATGTAAATCGCTTGAATTCATTCTGTTGTCTTGCCATGCGTTGCCATGGTCCCTTAGGGAGGGCGAGGCAGACCGTTTCCCGGTCGATCGGGCGGGGCGCGCCGTTTTCTGAGTGAGGATCGGGGCGGGATCTGACGGCGAGGATCGTTGCTTGTTTTCGGTGTTCGCCGGCTTTCCTGCCGTTCGGGGAATGCGGTTTTACGGATCGTCGGACCAGGCTGCCGCCGAGTGCCGGTCGTTTCTCAGATACGGGGCTTTCGGATTCGCGGCGTGAAGCGGTTTTGTCCGGAACGGGGGAAGCGGTTTCGGGGTGCCGGTCGAGGCCGCCACGACGTATGCGGCGTATGCGAAAGGCGCGATAAGGCTCTCGGTGAGGCTTCGGCTTGACGGTATTGCCGACTTCGTTCGTGCATGGGACCGGGTTTTGCCCGGGAAATTCAGTTCGGGCTTCTATGATAGAAGAACGGGAAAGGGGAAGACTGCGCTCTTCCCCTTTCCCGTTCGCTTCTTATGTTTCAGGAATCGATTTGCGGATTGTCGCCCTTGATTTCCTGAATCAGCCATTTGAGCATGCCCAGATAGGAGTGCGGGTCCGACTCCGGTCCGACCGGCCGCTTGGCTCCATGCGCATGGGGAAATGCGTTGAGGTAATAGTGCATGTTCGGATGGTGTTTCGGGAGTCCCTCTTTCCAGAACCGGTACAGCCAGTCGCGCTCGATGAAATCCGTGTACTGGTCGAACTCCTTGTAGACGAACGGCCCGTAGTAGAAGATGTATTCCAGTCCCTGATCCAACGTCCATCGGGCGCCCTTGACCAGTTGCTCCGGCCGGGTCCAGCCGGTTTCGTAGGGCCAGTGCCGGTTGAACTGGTGCGATTCGTAGGCGATGCCGTCCATCGTCTTGACGATTTTCACGGCTTCGGGGATCTCCATGAACGCGGAGGCATGCGTAACCATCTGAATCAGCTTGTAGTTCTTGTGTTTGGTCAGTCCCTGCTTGTAAGCCAGCTTGAACAGTTTCCGGTAGTCGTCTACGTCGCGCTGATAGAGAATGCGACTGTCTTCCTTGAACGGGCCCCATTTCCCGCGTCCCAGCAACTCGGCTTCGCGGCATATCAGAATGTGCTCTACTTCCATACCGATCTTTTCGCGGCTGCGTATTTTCAGGATCAGCGGATTGGTCTCCGGATTCATGTCGATCCAGTCGCGGTCCAGAGGCAGATAATGCTCGAAGAAACATTTGCGGGTGGCGAAAGCGCCGCGATAATCCTTGATGACGTCCGTGTATTTGGCGGTGAAGTCGTCCGGACGGAGTAGGGAGTCGTAATAGCCGATTCCCGACATCCAGTCGATCTTCGACTCGCCGGCCGAGCGGGGTAGCGGGCGGATTCCTACATAGCCCGACGTGCGTTCGGGACTTTTGGCAGAGGATGCCGATACGGTCAGTAACAGGCATGCGGCGCTCCAGAGCATGGAGCGGAGGATTGGGTTCTTCATGTGACCAATGTTTTGGGTTAGTAATACGCGTTCGGCTGACTGCCGATGCACAAGCGCCAAAAGCAAATTTAGCGCATTGCGTTAAGTTTTGCAACAAAAAATGAGGCTGCATGTGCCGAAAGGGCTTCCGGTAGGCTTGTATCTTTGTAGAATCGTTTGTATATTTGACAGATAAGCGGAAACGGACCGGAACGGATGCGGCTTTCCGGCCGGATAGATCGGCGGTGCGATGAAGTATTTCTCATATCTTTTGCTTTTGCAGACGGTGTTCTGGGCCGGGTGCGAAAAGTCTGACGGGGAGAACGGTCCGGCGGCCCGGGCTTTTCCCGACCCGGCTTTCCGGCAATGCGTGCTGGAGTATTTCGATTTCGACGGAGACGGCATGGTCTCCGACGACGAGGCGGCGCATGTAACGGTCATATTTTGTCAGGAGACGGGCATCGTCTCGCTGAAAGGAATCGAGCGGTTCCCGAATCTGAGGGTGCTCAATTGTATCCGGAATCATATTTCCTCGCTGGACTTGTCGGCCAATCGCGCGCTGGAGACTCTCTGGTGTCACGACAACCCGCTGGTCGAACTCGATGTGAGCGGGTGCGAGGGACTGACGGAGCTCGATTGCCGGGGTTGGGGCCTGCGCCGTCTCGATGCGAGCGGATGCTCGTCGCTGGAGGCGCTCGATTGCGGCGATAACGCGCTGACTTCGCTCGATTTGGAGGGATGCCGTTCCCTGCGTCGCCTCAGTTGCGGAAAAAACGGCATGAGCGGACTCGTTTTGAAAGGAATGGCCGGGCTCGAATACCTCGACTGCCTGTCGTTGCCGCTCGACACGCTCGATCTGAGCGAGTGTCCCCGGCTGAGGGAGGCGTATATCGGAGGCGCGCGTCTGACGGCTCTCGATCTGAGAGGAAATCCCTCTCTGGAGCGATTGTTCTGTACGGACTGCGGTCTGAGGTCTTTGGGCGTGAGCGGCTGCTCCGCGCTTACGGCGCTGAACTGTTCCGGTAACCGGCTCGGCAGCCTGACGGTGGGACGACTGCCGGCCTTGGAGGCGCTCAATTGCAGTTTCAACGATCTCGTCTCGCTCGACTTGAGCGGCTGCCCGGTTCTCGACGAACTGGACTGTCGCGGGAATCCCCTGCTGGAATCGGTCGTGCTCGCGCCGGGGCGCGAGCCGGCCTTACTATATAAGGATCCGGGTGCCGAGGTAGTTTACTGAAGGCCGACTTTGTCTCCGTTCCCATTATGCGGATAATCTCTGTTTTGCTATGAAAAATCTGCTGTCGCTCTCCCTGCTTCTTTGCTCGCTGATATGGGGCGGGTGTTCGAAAGACGACGTGCCCGCGCCGTCTTACGACGCCGATGTCGTTATCCCGGACGAAGTATTCCGTCGGTTCTGTCTCGAAAACTACGATACGGACGGGGACGGACGGCTTTCCGCCGCCGAGGCCCGGGCGGTCAGAGAAATGTACTGCCATGATCCCGGTATCGGTTCTATGGAGGGAATCGAGCGTTTCACCCGTCTCGAGGTATTCGACTGCACGTACAGCTATGGCCTTCGCGGGCTCGATTTGAGCGGCAACGGAAATCTGGTGTCGGTCAGTTGCAAGGATTGTTGGAATCTGTCGAGTCTGAATGTTTCGCAGTGCGGAGCTCTGCGGAAATTGAACTGCGACGGGTGTAGTCTGTCGTGGCTCGATGTGACGCGAAATCCCGTTCTGGAACGCTTGTCGTGCAGGGGCAACGGTTTGTCGATGATCAATCTGAGCCGAAATCCCGAGCTGCGTGTTGTGGATCTGTATGGGAATCGTCTCGGAACGCTGAATATCAGCCGGAACTTCCGGCTGGAGGAATTGAACTGCGGTGAAAATTTGCTCACGCTGCTCGACGTCAGCATGTGTCTCGAGCTGGACAGGTTGAATGCAGGCTGGGTGCCGACGCTTTATTTGAATCGGAATCAGCATATAAGCTCTTTGATTCATTACGGAGAAATCGTCTACCGCGACTGACGGTACGGAAAGACCCTCGATGAATGCCGCCGCTAAATTCCTGACACTTCGGTGCGATGAATTTTATTATTAAATATTCTTAAAAATAATTTGTTTTTTCCGTTTCGATTCCTACCTTTGCAGTGAAGTTTTAGGTTCATTTAGATAAGTAGTTTTAGGTTAGTAGGGAGGGAAAAGCCGCAAGGTAGAGAGCGATCTCTATCTTGAAGCTTTTTCTTTTTTTTATGTTCTTTTCAGTCAGTCTGTTCGTGTGAAAATCCGGATGCGGAGTCCCGTTTCTTCGGGGCATCCGCGGGAGCGTTTCTTCTATTCGCCCGCTTCGAAAATCCAGTGAAAAAGGCTTTTCTCCCTGCTTTTGACAGTCAGCCGGTTGGATTTCGAGATCGCAATCTACACAAAAAAAATAGAGAATTTTATTAAAAATATTTAAGAAATTTGGAGTTTACCGATATTTATGCTTATCTTTGCAGACGAAGTTTTAGGTTAGTAGTTTTTAGGTTAGTAGGGAGGAAAAGCGGTAGACAAGAGCCTCGGGCTCTTTCTGCTGGCTTTTCTTTGTTTTTGTACCGTATCTTTTCGACCTCGACGAATAAAATAAAGGGAGGGCGCACACGGTTTGTCGTGCGCCCTCCCTGTCGTTTGCCCGAGGCCGTTACGGAATAATGAGCCGGCTGTCGGGGGCGTCCGGCTATTGAGGGCGTTTCGTCCGTCCTCGGGGGCCGTAGCGGATAATCAGCCATACGCCGGTTGCCAGCAAGGCCGTGTAGAAAATGTACTTCCATCGGCCCGTCGGGCGGACGGGAACGATGTTCTCGGTCCGTTGCTCGCTGATCGTCGTTCCGGCGCTATGCTCCGTTGCCAGTGCGATCGTCCGGTTCTGTTGCCGTTGGCGCTGTTCGTTTCGGCGGATCGTCGTCACGCTTTTCACGGCGGGCTGCGAGCCGCTGCCGTTGAGGCTGTCGGGAAGAGGGTAGTAGTCGGTTCGGACGATTTCCCAATTCCGGATCCGTTCGTCTTTCAGCGACCTTTCCGTTTCCTCGAGCGACCGGTCGATCGAGGCGCTGTCCGTGCGGATGACCGTCAGGCGTTGCGTTTTTCGCGTGCTTCGGCATCCGGTCGCGAGAGACAGCCCGAGTACGGTCCAGACGAGGACCTTGCACTTAAAAGAGAATGGAACGGAATTCATCGGGAAAGAGCTTGGGAAGCCGTCGGCGGAATTCGCCGGCGGTGATGCGGCCGTCCCGGTCGGTGTCGAACGCCGGATTCTGCCGGGCGATCCGCTCGGCGGACAGCTTCCGCGTTTGCAGCACATAGTCGTCTTCCTTGCCGATGGCCGCCGGGAAAAAACAGGCCATATAGAAATCGCCGAACGTACGGCAACGCGGGGCGTACGGGCGGAAAAAACGTTCGACGTAGTCGAGCTGATCCAAGGCGCTCATTTCCCGCAGCGCCTCGCAGCTGGTTCCGAGTCCTGCGGCGGTGGCCGGCATGAACTGAATCAGTCCGGTGGCTCCGCCTTCGGGGTTCGTGGCTGCCGGGTCGAGCCGGCTTTCGCTCCACATGACGGCCATCAGATAGTCGGGCGGCACGCCGAGACGCGAGGCGATCTGCCGGACCTTGGCCGCGAACGGAGAGGATACTTGGTTTTCGAGAATCATGGTTCGGGATGGTTTAGCTGGTTGTCGATCTTTTGTTTCATCAGTTTCTGAAGCCCGCGGAACAACGGATGATCGGACAGTTCGGCCGCGTTTTCCAGATAGCTCCACAGCTCGACGCCGCATACGAATCCGGTGAACAGATTGGCCAGATGCAGCTCTGCGAACGGCAGTACGAAGCGGTCGATCAGCCAAGTCAGCGCGATGCCGACCGTCACGAGCACGATCTTGTAGACGGTCCGCCATGCCTTCGCGCTTTCGAAGGCCCAGCGAGCCTGCTGCCTTCGGGCGCGGACGCGGCTCGCTACGACGCCGGTCACGAAATCGATGCAGACGAAGGCCAGCGCGCAGCAGACGAGCGTCTGGACCGGGGCGAGCAGACCGGCCAATGCGGTGAGCAGAACGGTAAGCTGCTTCATGGCCGGTCGTCGGGTAGGATGAGACCTCCTTTGAACAGGACCCGGCGGCGGATACCGAGGTCCGGATCGTACTCGGGAAAGTCTTCCGGATGCCGTTCGACGAATTCGATCGCTTCTTCGAGAAGCGTTTCCGCATCCCGGAGAGCCTGCCGGCGCAATCGCCCGGCCGCCTCGGCCGGGGCCGCTTCCGTGTATTGCGTACGTGCCTGCACGATACCCGAGGGACCGACGGCGGCCGCCCGCGCGTCGATCACCAGAGCGCGCACATAGCAGGCCAAAGCCGGCTTGACGTATCGTTCGACGAAGGCTTCGTAGCGCGGTTCGTTCAGGCAGTCGTACAGCGGGCCGAATGCCGGTTTCAGATAACGGAGCTGGGCCGTCTCGATCGTCACGGCCGGGATCAGCTCCTCGCGCTGGAACTCGGCCGGAGTGAATGCGAGCGACAATGCCTCGGCGGAAGAGATCAGCAGTGTATTCATGGCGTGAAGGTTTTAGTCGATGCTGCGCATCGCGTATTTGGTGATTTGGGCCAGATAGAGATTCTGCTCGGGGTCCTGCGGGTCGTAACTCAGTCCGTCGCACTTGCGCGCTTCCCACACTTTCATGTAGAGCGGCTTCGAGCGGGTCGGCGGCCGGTTGACGATCTGCAGTGACGAAGCGTCGCAACCGAGCCGCGTTTCGATAAGACGCCGAACAGGTTCCAGCAGTTCTTGCTGCTCGCCGAGAATCAGCGTGTTGAGCGCGATTTCGTACTCGTGCAGGATACGTTCGGCGCTGAATCCCGTCGAATAGTCGAGTCCGCTGAGCGAGCGGAACCACGAGTGAGCGACGACGATATCGGAGGTGGCCTGCTCGTGCAGCAGCTTCCAGTCGCCCTCGTTGGCCGACTCGATCGGGACGAATTTCGAATGGTCGGATTCGTCCGTGTTCTTGACCATGAACATCACCTGTCCGGGCTTGCCGGCGAACCGTTTCTCGGCGGCTTTGACGATCCGGTAGGCTTCCTGTTCGTTGTCGACCTCGCCGTCGAGCACCATGACGCCCGATAGCTGGAACGAATTGTCGAGCCGGCTGATGTTCCAGCGGTCGGTCTTGTAGGCGATCGCCGATACGTTCATTCCGGCGATGTAGGAGGGGAGGCCGTAGTGTTCGAACATCGGCTCGTAGTCCTTGTAGTGGATCAGGCTGCGCAGCGTGCCGTCTTCGGTGGGCTCGAACAGCGGGTAGAGCGGTAGCTGCCGGGCCCGTCGGGCGTCGTAGGCCGCCCAGTCGTGGTGCAGGATTGCATGCCGGTCGTCCTTTGCGACGCGGCAGCGCGAGGCGTCCTGATGGAACAGCGCGAGGAAGGAGCCCTGCGCGTCGGTCGCCGCTTCCAGAAAGGCGTTGCCGAACAGCGCCTTGTCGAAAGCCACTTTGTTGAATACCTGCCGCAGCGACTCGCCGCAGCCGTTGGCCCGCTCGACGAGTCCGATCAGAGCCGGATTTTCCCGGTCGCAGACGAATCCCTTGCCTGAAATGTAGTCGGCTTTGTCGTTGATAATCCGGCGGTGTGTCGTCGAGAGACGGGACATCGCCGCCAGCGCGTTGGGAAACAGGTTGTCCGATCCCCAGTGCCAGTATCCCGTTTCTCGCCGGGCCGGGCGCTCCGGGAACGACCCGGACAGCGGGCCGAGGGGAGAGCGATTCGTTTCAGTCTTTGTTTTCATAGGCGTGAAGTTATGACGGAGGGCGTGCCGTTAGCCGGCCGCCCTCCGTGCCCGGACGACTGACGGGGGATACCGTGCGGAAGAGTCCGCCGCGGCGGTTCCGCCTGCCGGTCGTCGCGTTCGGCCGAAAGACCGTCAGATTTTCGAGAACAGGTTGTTCAGGTCGTCCAGCAGCGGTCGGGCCTTCGAGACGTCTTCGCTCCGGAGCGTGACCGTCTCGCTCGTGGTTTCCGACAGCAGGCGGCCGGTGGTGGCCTGAGCCGATGCGATCCGCAGCGGGCGCTCCTTGCCGAATTCCTGCGAGTAGCCGAGCAGCAAGGCGTCTCCGTTGATCGTGACGACGACGGCGATCAGGCCGCTGCGCGATGCTTCGATGATCGCCTCGATCGCGGTTGCCGTGTCGGCGTCCATACGCTCGAGCGTGAAGGTCAGTTCGTGCGCTACGGTCGGAGCGCCGTCCTTCGCCGCGATCGTTTCGCGGTATTCGGCTCCGTCTTCCAGAAACTCGAATTTCGACAGGGAGGCTCCCTCGTCGAGCGTCAGCTCGGTAAATCCCTTGTCCAGCTCGCTGTACGTCGCGGAGACGACTTCCCGCTGGTCGATCAGGCCCAACAGGCGGATTCCGCCGTTTCGCCGGCGATGCTTTTTCGTGAAGTTGACCAATGTCATGTCGTGTCGTTTTAGTCGTGGGTCAGACAGTGTACTCGAGCGAGGCGCCGTTTTGGAGTTCGATCGTCAGCCGGACCCGGTCGATCGCCGTTCCCGCGAGCGTTCCGCCGTACGTGCCCTTTTCGCCGCTCAGCACGACCGGCTCGCCGTCCGTCTTCCCGTCCGCTTTCACCCCCTGAGCCGTCACCTGCCCGATGAACGAATAGCCCGGAATCCGGACGCTGAGCGTCCCGCCGGACGCGCCGACCGGCTCCGAGACGAGTTCCGGATCGAAGCCGCCTGCAGCCATCGAGACGAGCTCCGGAAGCAGGTAGTCGCATCCGGCCATAAAGACGGCCCGCTGACGATTTTCCATTTGGTCCGGGTTGTACCACATGCGCACTTCCGTACCCGGGAAGTCGGCGGTATTGACCGCCAAGGCCAGGTTGCGCCGGTCCGTGAGCAGCACGAACGACTGCGGAAGCTCGGGACAGGACCGGAGATAGGGAGCCACCTGAATGTCGATCACCGGAATGCCCCGGAACGACAGGCCCTCGCGTCCGTTCTGCTTGGCCAGATAGGCCGCTTCGAGTGCGACGCCGTCGAGCTCCTCTTCGTAGCGGGCGTATATGTCCGACGTGACCAGATAGACCAGCTCGCCCTGAGGCTTGAATGCCCTGAGTACGTCCGGGGCCTCGTCCCACAGCCGCTTGAGCAGCTTTTCGGCCGTTTCGCCGGCCGGATCGAATCCTGTGCAGCGAACGTCGTTTTCCGTGTCACCCGTATCGGCGAGCAGCCGCTTGAGGAAGCCGTCGAAAGTCGACAGCGCTCCTTCCCTTTCCGTGTCGCCGAGCCACATCGTCGCCCGGATGCTTTCGGCTATGGCTTCCTTGAACAGCGCGGTTTCGGCCGCTTCGAGCTCGGTTCCCGTCAGATCGTCCAGATTGACGTCCGGCCGTCCGGTAATCAGCTCATATACCATGTTGAAGTAGTCTTCCGCCGAGTAGCCGGCCTCGGCCTTGACTTTCGACAGCGCGATCTGCTTGCTGTACTTCGTCGCGGCGTCGCCTCCTTTCCAGCCCGCCGCCGTGTATTTCTGCAGGATGTCGCCCGCGCGCTTCCAGAATTGGAGCGTCGTGGGAACCGGTGTGTTGTACATTACCTTGATACCGAGGGCTCGGGCATCGGGGCCGCTGAGCATCGGGCGGAAGAAAATCGTCTCCAGATCGCGTCCGCTGTAGTTTTTGGGATTTTCGATTTTTGCCATGTTGCGATGAGTTTGGTTGATGTCGTTGTCTCGTTAACGAAAGTTACGCAGGTCGTCCTCGTAGGCTTTGGCGTTGGCCGACAGCGTCGCCTCGGCCGGAGAGGGGTCCTCGCGGGGCTCGGTCCGGGTGGCTCGCGCCGTTTCCCGGAGGTCGTTCGCCTCCGGATGCCCCTGTACGGCGGGATCCGTCTTTTTCGGGAGGTCGAGGCTTCCGTCGGCCGGTTCCGAGCTTGTGCTCGGATCGGAGCCGAGAGCCTCGTTCAGCCTTTCGACTTGCGCCGGCTCGACGCGGCATGCGTCGGAACCCGGCAGGCCGAGCCGTTCGAGCAGCGCCTGCCATTGTCGTCTGATCGTCATAGTTAGGATGGATTGTGTTTGTAGGATTAGGTGGATTTCCGGCCGGAAATCGTACGGCGAAGATCGCTCCTCGCCCGTTCGGATTTTTTCTACGGAATCCGACGGCCGTTCAGCCGATGTTCATATCGGTGTAGTAGTACATGCATTTGCGTACGTACTCGTAGGAGCAGGCGAACCGTTCGGTCGCCAGCCACATCGCGTCGGTCTTGCGGATTCCCGTCTCCATGATGCCGCGAACGTATTCGCGCACGGCTAGTACCTTGCACAGCGTGCTGTCGATCACGCCGAGGGCGACCAGCTTTTCGACCGTCTGTCCGGTCGTGAGCTCTCCGCAGCGCGTCCGCAGAATGCGGATCAGTTCCTTTTCGTAAATGGTCAGAGGCATGTTCCGGAAATCAGAAAGAGGCTTGTTCGACAACGGTTTTGACGGATCGCTGCGCGTCGGTGATATCCGATTCGAGCACGTAGACTCTCAGCGAGTTCAGCCGCGAGTCGATCATCTCGCCGATCTGTTGCCGGTCGAGACCTTGTCGCGCCTCGTGCTGTCCGTCGGCTTTTGCCTGCCGGTCGTTTCCGACGGAGCCGAGCGGGGATCGCCCGGCAAGGGGCCGGGCCGGGTAGATGCTTTCTTGCGGAGCATGTCTTTCGGCGTAGCCCGGGGGTATTGCGGGCGACGGGCTTCCGAATCCGGCTTGCATCAGCCGTTCCGGGGCATAGGTCCGATACCGGTCCGCGTCGGCAGGTTCGGCCGGATGAGACGCGGTGGGAGAGGCGATTGCTTGCGACGGCCGTTGCTCGGTCGTTTCGGACCGGACGAAGCCGGAGCCCGTTTTATCGGCCGAGCCGCGAGTAGTCTTGTCTGCCGGCATGTCCGGAGCGCCGGACGTCGGAGGCATGCCGTTCGACTGTTGCCGCTCGGCTGCCGGTCCGGCGTGGTTCCGGCCTGCCGCGTCCGGTGCTCGGTTTTCCGACGGCTGTGCATCGTGCCGGGGCGGGTCGTCTTCCCAGACGATCCGGTAAGTTTTTCTTTTCATATGCGATGAATTTGGATTGGATGATCCTTATGTCGTGCTCTGCGCGGTTGTTCCGGAACCGGTCGTCGAGAGGACAACGCGTGGACCGCAGCGTCCGGCGAGGGGCCGGTCGCGTCCGGTTTCGCTTCGGAAAATTTTGTTCGGCGGGTGCGCGGACGGACCGCTATGTTTCTTTGAGAAAGACGCACCGGGTCGATCCGGCCGACGGGTTGTAATCGCTGATCTCCTCCAGCCGGCACATGACCGTCTCGCCTTCGATCGCCAGCTTGAACAGGGCGCGGAAGTCGCGCCGAAGCCCGTTCGGGGAGATCAGCGGCTCGATGTCCTCCGGGTTGAGGCGCAGATAGAGCGTGATGCGTCGCCCGCTGTTGTACTGCTCGATGCTTCGGTCGTATCCGCCGTGCAGTCCGGTCGCGCCGTCCCTGTCTTCGAAGCAGAGGGTGAACGGCTCGTCGCCCGACGGATCGTGGAACGCGATTTCCGGATACTCGTTCCCGTAGCCGGGCCAACCCCAGCGTTGCGTGTCGGGTAAGGTCCGGACTCCGAGAAAGCGAACGATCTTCGGCGGAAAGTTCAGGTTTTCCGTGTCGGCCGGTACGCCCGTGCGGTCCCGGTCGCCTACTTGCGCGAGCGAGGCGTCCGGCGCATCGGGGTAGACTCCGGTTCGGTTCAGCGTGGGCGTGAAAAGGGGATTGGCGTAGACTCGCTCGCCCTCCGAGGCGAAACGGTTGAGAATCGGCGTACTCCATCGGCCCAGAATTTGCTTGTTGCGCTCGTCCCAGCGCGCGACCGTCCCGTCACCTTCCTGATAGCGGAGCGTAAAGAGTTTCGACAGGTCCGCTCCGAGCTCTTCGACCGTGACCGGCCGGCTGCGATCGATCCGGTCGTTCCAGTCGATGACCGTGTCGTCGCGATAGAAATCGTCGCGCGGCTCGATGTAGAGCGTGCCGGTCAGCGCGTCGCTGTAGAAGCAGAGATTGAACATTTGCTTCAGCGCGCCGATCAGGTCGATCTGGCGTACCCTATGCGCGGCCACGTCGGCGAAGCGGACGGTCGATCCTTCGCAAGGGTGGGGCAGGAAAATCGGCTTGAGCGTCGTGCGACGGCCGAGCGTCAGGTTCATTCCTTGGTCGGCTCCGCCGAAATAGACCCGGTCGAAGTAACGGGGCGACGACGGGGCGATCTCCCGGGCCGCGCTGCGGATCGTCAGGCGGATGTCGATCTGTCCCGTCTCGGCCACATAGCCGTCGTACAGCGCCCAGTCTCCCTCGTAAGGGATATATGTGCCGTTCGACAGGAACTCGAGCGACGCTTCGGTCGCCTGCTCGTCTGCGGGTACGTCGATCAGTACGCTCCGCTGCGAGAACGTCTTGAGACGGACGGTCTCGTAGTCGCCCGGTTGCAGGTCGGCGGTATCCGCTGCCGGGTTCGCGATGCGCCGGTACGAGAAACGGTATTCGGTTCCCGGTTGGTGCCCGAAAACGATCAGTCGGTACTGCCAGCCGCCGTGAAAGACCGTCCGCCTGTCTTCGTGCCGGTTCACGACGCGGAAGCGCCGTTCCACATCGTCGTCGAGAAGGACCCGGTCGAAGCATTTGAGCTCTTCCCTGCTGGCGATCCGGTAGTCCGTCCGGTAGGCGAGCGAGTATTCGAATCCGGCCGTTACTTCCTCGACCGGACAGTAGGCTATGCGCTGCCCGTCTTCCCGGAAGCAGTCGTTGCGGTTGTAGACCCCGGCGACCGTCGCGCCGTCCTGCGTCCGGTCCGGGTCGGCCGTATCCACGAGATTGCCGACCGACGAGACGGCGGTCAGCGGATCGGCATAGACCCGTCCGAACCGGTCGGCCGAGGCCGTAGCGTCGCCGAAGCGCCCGGCCAAGAAGCCCATTCGCTCCTTGAACGGCTCGGTCTGCTGCTCCGGATAACGGCCGCTCATGTAGAGCGATCGGAACGGCGCGCCGTCCATAAAGTCGGAGCGGATCGTATACCCTCCTGCGGCCGCGATCGCGTCGACGAGCGTGCGGACGTGCAGGAAAGGATGGTAGTCCGTGAAGGTCAGCATCCGTACGGTCGGCTCGATGCTGCCCGACGACACGCGGAACGTGTCCCGCAGTACCGGAAAGAAGCGCACCGGCTTCTCCCATGTCCAACTGTCGCGCACCATGCTTTCGGAAACCGTCTCCTCGAACGGAATGTCGATTTCGTTGAACATGTTCTCGCATGCCAGGCTCACCCATTGCTTGCCGGGTCCGATGATCTGCAACAGATAGGAGCCGCCTCCGGCCTCGCTCTCGTATCGGACCAGGCGGGGCGATCCCTCGATGACGGTGAATCCGTCCGCTTCGATGCGAGCCGTATGCGGCTGCTGGTTGAACAGCTCGGGAGCGTGGATCCGGTCCGCGTCGCCCAGCAGCGACCGGTTGCGGGCGGTCGCCGGGAGACGGACCGTTTTGCAGTAGCCGGTGCGGTTCGTCTCGATTTTCGTGATCGACGAAACGGCCAGCGTGATCGAGACGGCCGCATGCTGGTCCGTGTCCGCCTCGCGGTTGTCGATAAAGATGCGTATCATCGCTACCGGTTTTGAAAGGTTTCGGGTTGCGCCTCGCGCAGAACCATGTCGATTCTCGACAGCTCGTCCGACGCGACGACGGCCTCTGCGGTCAGCACGTCCGCTTCGACGAACCGGCTGTCTTCCGCGATCCATACTTTCGGCGCATTGAGCAGCCCGCACAGCCAGCGCATCGTCTTTTCGTTTTCGTAGTCCGACACGAGCCGCAGTCGGCTCTCGCGGCGGCTGGCCGTCACGGCGTATCCTTCGGCCGTCAGTACGCGCTCCTTCCCGATCGCGAAGCCTTCGGCCAGCGGCCTGCGCATCGTGTAGTAGTCGATCTGTCCGAACGTGTTCCACCAGCAAAGCCGGACGTCGCCCGCGTAGTGCGGAACGAACCTGTATTCGCGTGCCAGCACGGTCTCGTCGCCTGACGTGATGCGGATTTCCATTGAGCCGTACCGGTCCAACGAGTCGTTCCCGTCGTTTTCGACCTGAGCTTTCAGATCGCTCATCTTCAGGCAGAAAACGCTCAGATCGTCGGTCGGGGCCTGAGAGGCCAGCTCGATGCTTCGCTGAGTGCTTCCCCGGAGCACGGCTTGGGCGGTCAGCGCGCTGCCTCCGGGTAATACGGCGATCTCGTCGGATTCGTTCGGGGCGATTTTCACGGTCGTCGGCGCGGCCGACAGCGCGTCCCACTCGAACAGCGTGCGCGTCCCGGCGCAGAGCGGCGCCGAGGCTTGCGCCTCTGCCGAACGGACGGTCGTGCGGACGATCCGTCCCGCCGGCTTCGCGAACGTGCACTCTACCGCATAGAGCGGCAGGACGTCGAATTGGCTCCGGGCGTATCCGGCCACGTTGACGTCGTAGGAAGTCTGTCCCTTGAACCTCCGTCGTCCGACGATCCGCTGGTCGGCGTGGTCGTAAATATCCAGCTCGACGAGCTCTTGGGCTCCTGCCGTCACTCGGAACAGCGCGTCGCGGTACGCCGACGCATACGGAGCGGGAGTTTTCGTGATTTTCATGGCTTATCGTCCGGTTCGTTGGGGAAATACAGACGGGCGTCGAATTCGGCCTTCATCGACAGTTCGCCCTGCCGGGTCAGCGAGAATTCGGCGGGCGTCAGCGCGATGTTTCCGGTGCAGAAAATTCCCTGCAGCTTTCCGATCCGGCCGATCATAGCCAGCGCGTCGCGTTCCATCTCGGCCCATTGTCTTTCCTTGGCTTGCTCGTCGTATCGGCGGTCGAGCCGCATCAGATGCAGCGTTGCGCGATAGACGATCTCTCCCTCTTCGCGTCCTTCGACGCGTACGACGTGCGGGGGTACGAGCCAGACGGCCGGGAATCGGATCGGGACTTCGCCCATCCGGTACTCGAACCCTCGGCGGAAGCCGTACCCGAGTTCTTGTGCAGCGCTCTCGACGGCTGCGGATAGTTGGTTTCTGAGCATGATTTGAATCGTGTTGATTGGTTTCGGTATCCGGCGCCGGCTGTCACCGTCGTGCCCGTCGGAAAGGCGGGGCGCACGGCTGCGCTGTCGGCTGGCGGACGGTTCGTCGGCGCAGGCCGCAGGTCGGTTCCGGCATCCGATCCGCCGCGCTTGATCGGTTCTTGCATCCGCTCCGCGCTTTCGGGCCGGTCCTGACGGCCTCTACTGTCATACGAATAGCGGGGAACGACAGATCGCTTTCCGAACCGTTCGCATGACCGGAAGCGTCGTTGCATCGATTCGGCTTGTTTGGACTTGACCGTTTTGCCGGGCTATGTTCGCCTTGTCCGGATTGCCGGACCGATACGGTCCCGCTTGCATAGCCGGCAGCGCGTTTGACAGCGTATCCCGCTCGAACGGTGCGGATCTCGGTGCAGAACCGGTTCCGAGGCTTGATCGTGTTTCCGGACTTTCGGACAGAGAAGGGGCTGCGGTCTGATTGCCGAACCGTTCGGCCGTACGGATAGAGGCGTTCGCCGCTTGGATCCGAGCGTTTCCCCTCTGCCGTACTTTCCCCTGCCGCGCGATCCGGACAACGGCCCGGTCCGTAGTCGGGCGTTCGACTGTGCTATCCGTGCATTTTCAGTCTGCTGTGTACCAAGTCCATGAAATCCGGACATTTCATCTGACCCGTCCGTTCGATTTCCCCTGCGACATAGTGCCCGGTCCATGCCAGCAGGTCGCACCACGTAATTTGTTCCGTATCGTGGCCGGCCGGCCGGTGCGACGGCTTGAAGTAACAGAGCGGATAGGCTTTGCGGAACAGCCGGTGGGCCCGTTCGATCCGGGCGAAGCAGGCTGCGAAAAACGCCAGCGGTTTCCGCTTCAGAGTCTCGGCCTTGCGACGGATTCTTCGGTCGCAGTCGTTTCCCGCTACCGGCCAGAGCAGGGCCGCAATCAGCGGCGCGTACCGCCATTTGTCGTGTAAATAAAGGTCCGAGGCCCGGCACCAGGCCGAGGCCGTTATCCGGGACATCGGTATCGGGCTTCCCTCCCAATCCGTTTCGTCCTCGGGCGGCAGGCGGTTATCGTCCCGATTCGCTTTTTGACCGAGGTTTCGCGTCTCGTCGGACGGCCTGTTTTCGAGCCGTCGCAACTCGCAGGGAAGATACGAGACGAGGCACTCCGCGACGAGTATCCGGTCGTCCGGGTCGGTGCGGCGTGCCAGCGAGCGTCGGACACCCGCGATTTTCGTCAGCAGTTCTGCAGTCAGCCGGTCCACGCTTTGTCTGTCGCTTCGGCGCCTCTGCTCGTCATAGCGGAGAATTGCGTGCAGCTTGTCCCAGTTCATGAGTTCCCAAGGTTCGCAGTTGTAGCGCCGGTTGTTGATAAGCAGCGTACTCATTTGTTGATAACCGTCTTTAGACTGTTGGCAGTTTGTCGATAATCCGGTCGATTCTCACTGCGGGCGAGCACTTTCTCCAGTTCTCGGAGTTCGCGCGCGACCCCGTTGGCCCGATTGCTCGACTGTTTGTACTGTTGCTGAACTTCGGCCAGCCGGACGACCGAGCGGACGGCCTGACGGATCTTTTCCAACGTGCGCTCGAGGTGCTCGTGCGGCTCGTCGCGCCGGTTTTCGGCATTCGGTTCGGACGGTGCGTCTGGATTCCGGTAGGCCGTTGCCGCAGCCGGAATGCCCATAGAAGGGTACTTTTTCATAGAAACGGGATTTGAAAAGCGAAGCGGTTTATGCACGGTTGTGCAAAAGCCCGCGAACGAAATGTTCATAACTCCGTTTTTGCACGAACGGAATATCGGGCGAACCGTGACGGAAATGTGGATAACTCGGTAGGGTGATCGGGAAACGGCGGAGAATCGGATCGTCGGCGACCGTGCCGTTTCCGGAACAAATATACGATGCGGAATACCCCTTTGTCAAGAGGTATTCCGCTATTTTTTTCGATGCCGATGTCCGAAGACCGTCCTGGATGCTTGTAAGATCAGTTCGGCTTGTATTTTTTCTCGGTTTGAAAGTTTTCGCCTTTCCGGTTTTTCGGCGGATCGCCGTTCCGCTCGTCCATTCGTCGGACAGACAGCCGCGTCCGTCGGGGTGTCGGACTTCTTCTGTCAGGGCTTCGTTGCTTGCTCCCGATCGCCGAACAGATCCGGCTGGGCGAAATGGCAGCTGAAGGATAGCCTGTGGTAGGGTGAGAGCCCGTACCGCATAACGGCCTCGCGGTGCTCGCGGGTCGGATAGCCCTTGTTCTTTTTCCAGTTATAGACCGGATATTCCTCCGCAATCCGGTTCATGTAGTCGTCCCGGTAAGTTTTTGCCAGAACCGAGGCGGCGGCGATCGAAACGAATGTCGCGTCGCCCTTGACGATGCACTCGTACGGAATGTCGAGCGACGTGCGGAACCGATTTCCGTCGATGAGCAGCATCTGCGGTACGACCTTCAGCCGGGTGACGGCCCGCGACATGGCGGCGAACGAGGCATTGAGGATATTGATCCGGTCGATCTCCTCGGGCGATACCATTTCGACGGCCCAGGCCACGGCTTCCCGCTCGATCGTCTCCCGAAGCAGATAGCGGTTTTTTTCGCTCATCTTTTTCGAGTCGTTCAGCAGCGGGTGGTTCCATCCCTCGGGCAGGATGACGGCCGCCGCCGCGACGGGACCGGCCAGCGGTCCGCGACCGGCTTCGTCGCACCCGGCTTCGATCCGGCCGGCCTGAAGACAAGTTCTTAACATGTGTCTTGGCATGGGTTTTATCCGCGACCGGCAGCCGCTTCCGCATATGTGCGGGAGAAGGACGGCTGCCGGTGGTCGGTAAGTCGTGCGCTCGGCATTTATTGATCGGTCAGTCCGATCGACTGGAAGTATTGATCGAGTCGCTCGATCTGTTCCTGCTGCCCGAAGTCGGCGGCAGTCTGATGAAGCTCGAGCAGATTCTGCAAATTGTCGTACAGTTGAGGCTCGACGAGTTCTTTGGTTTTTCCGGTGAAACGCAGGTAGTGGTCGATGTACTGCTCCAGATTCTGGGCGTAGTCTTCCAGTATCGCGTTGCCCTTATCGAAGGCTCCGGCCTTGTAGTACGACTCGATCAGCGGAATCGTCGTCAGATAGTCGTGCCGGATCTGGCTGAACGGAATTCTTCGCACGACGGAGTCGAGCACCTCGACGGCCCGCGTCGTGTCGCCTTCGGCGAGCAGCTGGTCGGCCAGTTGGGCGTACAGGCCTCTGGTGAACGTCGCCCGGAAGTTCGTCTGAATCGTATGGTCGGCGTAAACTCTCGGATCGTCGATATTGCCGTACCGAAACTGGTTCATCAGCTTGTCGTACAGATACTCGCTGTCGATGCGGCCGACCTTCAGGTAGTCGCTGGTCTTTTTAGCTGGCGCGCTGGGCGTCCGGATCGGCACGAAACGGTATGCGAAGCCGTCGAGTTGCAGATAATCCTTCAGACCGAGCGACGCGGGGGAGGAGAATTGCGTGAAGTAGATCGGCCGCTTCCAGTCGAAATTGGCCAGCAAGTCGATCAGCATCAGCTCGTCCCGCGTCAGATAGTGCTTGTTCGGGTTGATGTTCAGATAAACCGTGTCGACCATCAGGTGAGCGTCCTCGAGCTTGACGATACCGCTTTCGATCGCGTTCTGCTTATTGACCGGGATCGCGATCTGGCGAGAGGGCAGAAAGTCCATCTTCTCGCCGCTTGTCATCGGAAGCATGGTTCTCGAGTCTTCCGACGCGATCCACTCGATGAGCTGTTTGGCCGGAATGGGCCTGTTGAACAGCTCCTGAATGAGTACCGTTTCGTTCCGATAAGTGTACTTGGACCTCGGCAGCGAGAACGGAAGCGGGTCCGAGTCGTTGCTCTTGATGCGCATCTGATCGATGTACCACTCGGCGCCCAGGTAGCTCATGTTCATCACCCGCACGTCCTTGCGGACTCCTTCCACCTCTTGGGCGTACCACAGCGGGAACGTGTCGTTGTCGCCGTAATTCATGATGATGGCGTTCGGCAGCGTGGAGTTCAGGTAGTTTTCTCCGAAATCGCGCGCCACATAGCGGTGCGACCGGTCGTGGTCGTCCCAGTTTTGGGCGGCCAGTATCGTCGGTACGACGGCTCCGATGAACGTGGCGGCGACGGCCGTCGCCGCTCCGTCCTTCTTGAACCAGCGCTTGAACGCCTCGTAGAGGGCAGGCACTCCGAATCCGATCCACATCGCGAAGGCGTAGAACGAGCCGGCGAACACGTAGTCCCTCTCGCGCGGCTCGGCCGGCGGCGAGTTCAGGTAGACGGCGATCGCGACGCCGGTCATGATGAAGAAGGCCATCAAGACCGAGAAGTTGCGGCCGTCCCGGTTGAGCTGGTAGATCAGTCCGATGATTCCCAGAATGAACGGCAGGAAGTAGTACGTGTTGCGTCCTTTGTTCGAAGCCTGTTCCTGCGGCAGATTATCCTGCGGTCCGAGGAAAATCCGGTCTACGGCGTCGATTCCCGACAGCCAGTTGCCGTCCGTGATCTCGCCGGTGGACTGTATGTCGCTCTGGCGTCCGACGAAGTTCCACAGAAAGTAGCGCCAGTACATGAAGTTCAGTTGGTAGGCGAAGAAGAATTTCAGGTTCTCGGCGAACGTCGGGACGGTCACCGTCTCGTCGTCGTACGGGATCTGGCGCCCTTCGATATCGACCCAGTTCTTGTAGGCTTTGATATCCGATTCCTTGTCCGAGTACATGCGGGGAAAGAAGAATTCGAATCGGGGATCGTATTCCCGCGCAGTAACCGTCTTGGCCGCCTTGTACTTTCCTTCGTCTTCGTAATATACCGTGCTCTCCTTGATTCCCGCCACAGGCGACGAGTAGTAAGGACCCTTGAACAGCGGCCGGGCGCCGTACTGGTCGCGGTTCAGCAGCGACAGCAGTCCGTACGGGTTACTCGGGGCGTTGCTATTCATCGGAGGGTTCGCCGCCGAGCGGATGATGACCGACGCGTACGAACCGTATCCGACGATAATGACTGCCGTGCATAAAAGAATCGTGTTGGCAAGCACTTTGCCCCGCTTGTGCGTCCAGTAGACGCCCCATCCGAGAGCCGCCAGCAGCGCGAGGGCGAAGAACGTGATGCCCGAGTTGACCGGCAGGCCGAGTCCGTTGACGAACATGCGGTCGAAGAAAGCGCCCAGATTGACCGTGCCCGCGATGATGAATTTCATCACGAAGATCAGCACGGCGGCCGAAACGAGCAGGGACTTGACGACGCCCCATTTCGTCACGCGGGGATACTTGCGGAAGTAATATATCAGCGCGATCGGCGGAATGATCAGCAGGTTCAGCAGGTGAACGCCGATGGCGAGTCCCGTCAGATAGGCGATCAGTACGATCCAGCGGTTCGCGTGCGGCTCGTCGGCCACGTTCTCCCATTTGAGGATCGCCCAGAAAACGAGTGCCGTGAACATCGACGACAGCGCGTATACCTCTCCCTCGACGGCCGAGAACCAGAACGTATCGGTGAACGTGTAGGCTCCCGCTCCGATGAGTCCGGCTCCGAGTACCGCGATCGTCTGCGGCAGAGTCAGCTCGTCGCCGCTTTTGCGCATCGCGCGCCGGGCCAGATGCGTGATCGTCCAAAACAGGAACATGACCGTCGCCCCGCTCGCCAGCGCCGACATCGAGTTGACGAGCACGGCCGCCTGTCCGGGGCCTCCGAACATCGTGAAGAAGCGCGAGATCATCATGAAGAGCGGCGCTCCGGGAGGGTGTCCTACCTCGAGCTTGTACGACGTCGCGATAAACTCGCTGCAATCCCAGAAGCTGGCCGTGGGCTCCATCGTCAGAAGGTAAACCGTCGACGCGAGGACGAAGCTGAGCCAGCCGACGATCAGGTTGAGTTTCTTGAAACTGTACTGCATGCTGTTGTTTTGCGTTATGTGAAATTCCGGAGAGCGTTCCGGCCGTATCGGCCGGAACGCCGGCGCATAATCCCTGCAAAATTAGAAAAATAACGGCATAATCCGCATTTTAGTCTGAACATACCGGGAAAGTTTGTAATTTTACGCCTCGTATCAAAGTTCGCCGAACCATGAAGTCCACGCTTTCCTTATACAATACGCTTTCGCGCCGCAAAGAGCGCTTCGAACCGCTCGAGCCGCCTTTCGTCGGTCTGTACGTCTGCGGTCCCACCGTTTACGGCGATCCGCATTTGGGACATGCGCGTCCGGCCGTTACGTTCGACCTGTTGTTTCGCTATCTGAAAGCGACGGGCTATAAGGTGCGCTACGTGCGCAACATCACCGACGTCGGCCACCTCGAGCACGATGCCGACGAGGGCGAGGACAAGATCGCCAAGAAAGCCCGTCTCGAGCAGCTCGAGCCGATGGAGGTCGCGCAGTATTATACCGACCGTTACCACGACGCGATGCGCGCCCTGAACGTGCTTCCGCCGAGTATCGAACCCCGCGCTTCGGGCCATATCATCGAGCAGATCGAGATGACGAAGGCCATTCTCGAGAAGGGCTTCGCCTATGTGAGCAACGGTTCGGTCTATTTCGACGTCGAGGCTTACGACCGCAAGTACCGCTATGGCAAGTTGTCGGGCCGCGTGCTCGACGAGATGCAGGCCAACACGCGAACGCTCGACGGTCAGGGCGACAAGCGGGGACCGTTCGATTTCGCGCTGTGGAAAAAAGCCTCGAAAGAGCATATCATGCGCTGGCCGTCTCCGTGGAGCGACGGATTCCCCGGTTGGCATATGGAGTGCTCCGCGATGAGTACGCGCTACTTGGGCGAGACGTTCGACATACATGGGGGAGGTATGGACCTGATGTTCCCGCACCACGAATGCGAGATCGCGCAGAGCACGGCCGCTTGCGGCCACGACTCGGCCCGTTACTGGATGCACAATAACATGATTACGATCAACGGCCAGAAAATGGGCAAGTCGCTCGGCAACTTCATTACGCTCGAGGAACTCACGACCGGCCGGCACAAGCTGCTCGAGCAGGCCTATTCGCCGATGACGATCCGATTTTTCATCCTGCAGGCCCATTATCGCGGCACGCTCGACTTTTCGAACGAGGCGCTTCAGGCTGCCGAGAAAGGCTACGAGCGGCTGATGAAGGCCGTCGCTACGCTTCCGAAGCTGAAACCTTCCGCCGTCTCCACCGTCGACGTGTCGGACGTCGAACGGCGCTGCGTGGCTGCGATGGACGACGACCTGAATACGCCGGTGGTGATTTCCGTGCTGTTCGACTGCGTGCGGACGATCAACCAGATTTACGACGGTCATCGGATGATCTCGGAGGCCGATCTGAAAGAGCTCGCGCGCGTCGTGCGGCTGTTCGTGTTCGACATTCTGGGGCTGAGGGACGATTTGGCGGGCGACAACTCGCAGATGCTCGCCTCGGTCGTCGATATGGTGCTCGATATCCGCCAGCAGGCCAAAGCGGCCAAGGATTGGGCGACGTCCGACCGGATCCGCGACGGGCTCGCCTCGGTCGGCATCCGGGTCAAGGATCGCAAGGACGGGTACGACTGGGAAACCGAATAGTTTTGGGACCGACCGATAAAGCCCTTGCCGCCGGAAGCGTGCAAGGGCTTTTTTATCGGGGGATTGTCGGTTTGGCGTCGGGCGGATTTCGGGTTTGGACGGTCGGGGGGTAGGAATGTCGCTTTACTCGCGGCTGTCGTAGCTGCGCAGCCGGCTGCCCGGCATTTCCACGATCAATAGTTCCTTGTTGAAATTGCCGGGCGACGTGGCGATTCGGCCGTATTTGCCTGCAAAGGGCCTCCAGCGTACCTTGCCGATCGAATAATTCAGATTGATGTTTTTGTAAAATACTTTATATCCTTTCTCTTCCAGTGAGTTGCGGTATGCTTTCTCATCTTGGTAGGACAGGTGCGTCACGGATTCTACGCAGTACCGGTATTCGTCCGGACGGCAACGCTCGAATTCGTACGAGATCTTGCCCGTTCTGATCAGACGGTATCCTTCATGCGACATGGCGTTGAGCCACTTTTGCTGTCTGGCGGTGCGGTTGCCGAAAAAGCGATAACATTTCTTGATCATCCGTTTGCTTCCCTGCGGAATTACTTTTTCGGCAAAACCTGCCGGTTGTCCGATACGGGGCGGTTTGCCGTGGCCGGTCGTCGGTCATCCTCCCATCGTTTCATCCGCTCGAGCTGGCGGTAGTTGGTCAGGTCGACTTGGATCGGCACGATCGACACGTAGCCGTGATCGAGCGCCCACTCGTCGGTATCCTGCGCTCCGGGCTCCGTGTTGTGAAAATAGCCCGTGAGCCAGTAATAGTCCTGTCCCCTCGGGTCCTGCCTGCGTTCGAACTCCTCGCGCCAGAAGCCCCGGTTCTGCCGGCACGCCTTGATTCCCTTGATTCGGTCTGCCGGCAGGTTCGGAACGTTGACGTTCAGGCAGAGCGGCCGTCCCAGCGCGTCCGAGTTCATCGCCCGTTCTATGATCGGGCGCACGTACGAGAGGGCCGCGCTGAAGTCGGCGTCCTCGTCATGGTCGAGCAGCGAGAAGCCGATCGACGGAATGTCGTAGAAGCCGCCTTCGATCGCTGCGCCCATCGTGCCCGAGTAGAGTACGTTGATCGCCGAGTTCGAGCCGTGGTTGATGCCCGAGACGACCAGCGACGGCATCTCCTTGCCGAGCATCATGCAGTCGAAGGCGATTTTCACGCAGTCGACCGGCGTGCCGTTGCAGGCATACACGCTCAGGCCCGGCTCGTCGGTTACCTTTTTCAGATACAGCGGCCGCGTCAGCGTAATGGCGTGTCCCATGCCGCTTTGCGCCTGCTCGGGGGCGACGACCAGCAAGCGGGCCTCCTGGCGCAGCGTTTCGATCAGCATGCGCAGTCCCTTCGCGTTCACCCCGTCGTCGTTGGTCAGAAATATCAGCGGCTTGTTCGCCGTCTTCTCGCTCGTCTTTTTCATAGGCAGCAAAGATAGTAAAAAATCGGCGGCCGACCGCGCCGGTCGGTCAAACGACGGCCGCCTGCAATAGTCCGGTCCGGTTGCTTCTTCCTTCGGTTTTAGGGCGGCTTCGCTTGCCTGCGGATTGTCGGCCGGCTGCTTCCTCCGCTCTCCGAAAACGGCGGAAGCGGCTCGGCTTGCGATGCGGATCGGGGCCAGTGTCTTTTCCCCGTTCGTGTCGTACACGATCTATGTGTCGGCCGTTTCGGCCGCGTCCGGAACGCATAGGCGGGAAGCGGAACGGAAATCGAACGACGTGACGGCAAATATTCCTATATTTGCATAAAACGGGTGTTATGGAAAATAAATTGCTGGAGCTTATCAAAACGCGGCGCAGTTGCCGCCGCTATCGTCCGGTGCAAATCGAAGACCGCGAGCTCGCCGCCGTACTCGAGGCCGGTACGTTCGCGCCGACGAGCATGGGGCGGCAGGACCCGTGGATCGTGGCCGTGCAACGGCCCGATCTGCTCGACCGTCTGGCGCGCATGAATGCCGAAATCATGGGATCGAAGGGCAATCCGTATTACGATGCGCCTACCGTCGTGCTCGTTTTTGCTCCGGCCGACAGCCGGAATGCGGTTCAGGATGCCTCGTGCGTGCTGGAAAACATGATGTTGGCGGCTCACGCCTTGGGATTGGGCTCATGCTGGATCAACCGCGAGATCGAGATGTTCCGTACATCCGAAGGTCATGACCTGATGGTCCGTGAGCTGGGTTTGCCCGAGGGACTGACGGGTGTCGGCGCCATATCGCTGGGTTACCCCGACGGCGCGCCTTCGCCCTGCAAGCCGCGCAAGGAGGGATATGCCCGAATAGTCAGATAGGCGGTCTTTGCGCTTTGTCCGAGGGCGCAGGATGGGCCGTACGCCTGGCGGGCGGAGGGGTGTTCTCCGTCCGCGATGGCTGAACGGCCGCTTGATTTTTTCGGGGCCGGGTTCCGGCGTAGCGGTCGTTTCCTGCTTGTTTTGGTCAAGTCTGTCGTGACGGGCCGTATCGCCTGACGTGCAGATTGCGGGCGTGCAACCTGTACGGAATATGCCGGCTGTCCCGGTCCGGGGACGTCCGTTTTTTCGGTAAAGAATTGTTTTTTCGGCGAAAAGCGCTATCTTTGCACTCCGAAAGTGCAGGAATCTCTTATGAGGACGTAGGGGCCCGTAATATTCCCACTGTAAATTAAACGTTTATCGAAATGGATAATTTGATCAAGATCGCCCAAGACTCCATGTGGGTGAAGCCGGACGTCCCCTCGTTCAAGAGCGGCGACACGATTACCGTGACGTACAGGATCGTCGAGGGCAGCAAGGAGCGTCTGCAGAGTTTCCGCGGCACCGTAATTCAGATCAAGGGCAGCGGTATTACCAAAATGTTCACGATCCGTAAGATTTCCGACGGCATCGGCGTGGAACGTATCTTCCCGCTCTATTCGCCCCACATCGACCATATCGAGGTCAACAAGGTAGGCGTCGTGCGCCGGGCCCGCATCTACTATCTGCGCGGTCTGACCGGCAAGAAAGCCCGTATCAAGGAAAAGAAGAGAGTGTTTTCGAAATAGTCTCAGGGACTGTACCGTTTTCGGGGCAGGCGGTCGTACGACCGCCTGCCTTCGTTTTGCGCCGATTTGGCAATCCGCGCGTTTTTTGTTTTTTTTGTATGTCGGAAGCGCCGGCGATCGGACCGCACCGTGCGCGTCGTAGAGGCCGGGCCATGAAATTCGGAGCGGCGGTCGGGCCGGCGTCATGAGAAAGGGCTTATGGTTATCGAAATTCTGCTGATCATTTCCGTCGTACTGCAAATCGTGGCCGCCATCGTCGCGATCGGCCTGATACGCCGGACCAAGTACAATCTTTCGTGGATGCTGTTCACGGTGGCTCTTACGTGCATGGCGTTTATGCGCTTGGCCGAATACGTCCAGATCACGAGCCTGAAGACGATCCTGCGCCTGCCGCCTGAGTTTTTCGTGTGGATGGGCGTCGTCACTTCGCTCTGCGTCGCGCTCGGCATGCTGCTCGTCAAGCGGATTTTCAACTACATCGCCAGTACCGAGAACCAGCGCCGGATCAGCGAGCGCCGCATACTGAATACCGTGTTGCGCACCGAGGAAAAAGAGAGGCTGCGCTTCTCGAAGGATCTGCACGACGGGCTGGGGCCTTTGCTCTCGTCGGCCAAGATGTCCGTTTCGGCGCTGGCGGCCGATAAGACCGACGAGCGCAGCCGCGAGATTCTGCGAAACGCCAGCTACGTAATCGACGAGGCCATCCGCAGTCTGCGCGAGATTTCGGTCAATCTGAGCCCGCATATTCTGAAAGACTTCGGACTGGCTCGCGCCGTGTCCAATTTTATCGGCAGGCTGCCGCACAGCGGCATGCGGATTCATTTTTCGACCAATCTGCATGCCGAGCGTTTCGATGCCGACATCGAGGTGATTCTCTATCGGGTCATCTGCGAGTTGATAAACAACAGTATCAAGCACTCGGGCGCAGCCGAGGCCTCGGTGTCGCTGATCCGCATCGACAGCCTGATCCGGCTCGATTACCGGGATAACGGATGCGGTTTCGAAACCGGCGGGGTCGAGCAGCAGGAGGGTATGGGCATTGCCAATATTCGCTCCCGCATCAGTTCGCTCAAAGGCGACTTCACCCTGTCGAGCTCGCCCGGTCGGGGCATGAAAGCGCTGGTCGAAGTTCACATATGATAATCCGGAAATTATGAGCGTACCCTGTAAAATCGTATTGGTCGACGATCACACGCTGTTCCGCAACGGGCTTCGTACCCTGCTCGGCGGCATCGAGGGATTCGAGGTCGTCGCCGAGGCTTCCAACGGCCTCGAGTTGCTGGAACTGTTGGAAAGAAGCCTGCCCGACGTCGTGCTCCTCGATATCGAGATGCCCAAGATGAACGGCATCGCGGCTGCCGAAGAGGCGCTCAGGCGGTGGCCCGGCCTGAAGATCATCACGTTGTCCATGTACGGCGACGAGGACTACTATTTCCGCATGGTGTCGCTCGGCGTCAAGGGATTCATCCTGAAAAACTCCGATATCAAGGATGTCGTGGCCGCCATCGAGGCCGTCGTCGAGGGAGGGAGCTTCTTCTCGCAAGAGCTTCTTTTCAATCTGGTCAGCAACCTGAAGTCGGCGCCTTCGGCCGTTCCGGACGACAGTGCCGAGCAGCTGTCGCAGCGCGAGTCCGAGATTCTGCTGCATATCTGCCGGGGCGAGTCGAACAACGAGATCGCCGACGCGCTGTTCATTTCCAAGCGGACGGTCGACAAGCATCGCTCGAACATTCTGGCCAAGACGGGTTGTAAGAATACGGCCAATCTGGTCGTTTACGCGATCAAAAACAATCTGGTCGAGATCTGATCCGCCGGCTTTGCATTCCGTTTCCGGGGAAGCGTTCTCCGTTCGGCTCGTTTCAGCCCGCTCCTGCTTCGCATGGAGAAGGCGTGGAATTTTGATTTTTCTTGCTCTCCGCGTATGACTCTCGAGGAACCGGATGTCGTGGTCGTCATCGAGGTCGTCGGAAAGGAGCCGGAGCATCGTATGGGACTACAGTGGTTTTATAAGCATAATAATCAGATCGGCCGGAGCGCGTAGCGCCCCGGCCGATCTGTCGAATCGGGCGACGACGGGTCAGAACCTGACGCCTACCGACATCGTGATCGTGTTACGGCTCTGCTTCGTTTCCACGTTGCCCGGATTGACCACGTAGTCCGGATCGCCGTAATAGAACATCGTGTACGGCGCGTATTTATATTCGGTATAGATATAGGCCAGATCGACATACATGTTTTGGAACCGGAAGCCCAGACCGGCCGAGTAGTTTTCGTACGAGTTGATGCTCGACATGTTGTTGAACGCGTCTCTGGTCGCGATACACTCCCCGTAGTTGGCGTATCCTGCCCGGATGTAGAAATTCTGGGCAGGCGTGGCCTCGATGCCGACACGGAAATTGTTTGCCGGCTGGTAGAAGCTCGAGACCTCGTTGTTGATCGTCTGCTGGAAATCCCAGTTCTCGGTTCCCATGTTGCGCAGCTTCATCCGGTTGTACCAGACCCGCTCGTAGTCCGCCGTGATCAGTCCTACGCCCGGCAGCGTGTAGGAGATGCCCGTCAGGAGTCGGGTCGGGGTGTTGATATCGTACTCGTTCAGCGAGCGAGGACTGTCCAGCAGTTCGCCGCGCGCCGTGTTCTTGTAGTCGGCCGACATCCACTCGATGTATTCTTCGTTGATGCTGACCAGCGTCGGCGTATGCACGGCTACGCCGATGCGCAGGTTTTCGACGGGTCGGACGACGGCGCCGAACTTGAAGTTGACGCCCGTGCCGTCGAGGTGCAGCGAGCGGATATAGTTCATTCCGTTGAGCGGAAGCGGGTTGTTGTCGTATGTTTCCGCATAGTAGTTGTCGTTGCGGTAGAGAATGTCCTGAATGCCGATGGTGAATCCCAGATAGAGGATGTTCTGGATGTTGAAGCCTCCCGATATGCTGTACTCGTCGATGCTTCCCTTGTTGACGTTGCGCATCGACGGATTGGTCCGCGAGCCGGTGGCCAGATTATTCGCTACGGTATATTGCTTATTGTCCTGCGCGTCGCTCATCGGGTCGAGTATCCCCGTCTGGTATGCCAGAATGCCGCCCCACAGGCCGACGTCCGCGCGTCGGAAAGGCTGGTAGGGATCGTTGTCGGGGTGGCCCAGCGACGAGAGGGGGACGCCGTTCATGTATTCGGCCAGCACGTCCGTGATCGATTTGTCGATCCCCTGTCCGTAGGCGGCCGAAGTCGTGTTGAAGTCGGCTAGTTTCGAGTAGCCTACGCCGAGCGTGAAGCTCGTCAGCGTTCCGCTGCCCTGGTACAGGTTGAACGCCATGCCCAGATTGCCCAGTGTGAAGCGCGTTCTCGAGTAATCGCTTTTCGTGCCCAGATAGGTGCTTTGCATGTTGTTCCATGTCAGCGATGGGCTGATCCCGAAATCGGAGCTCATGTACATGCCCAACCCGGCCGGATTGATGCTCATCGACGACAGGTCGGCGCCGAGCGACGTGAACGCGCCTCCCAGCGCGGCGCTGCGTGCCGTCGAGAACGAATAGTTGTATTGCGACAGCGCGAGCAGGTCTCCTGCCGCCTGAGCCGAGGCGCTCGTGCTCAGCAGGCAGGCTGCGGCGCCGAACATAACGGATTTTGAAAGTTTCATGAATTCGGTCGTTTATATTTTCTGCTTCAGTTTAGCTGGAAATCGGTGAAGAACGGGGCCGGACGCACGTCCGCTTTGTCCGGACACCTATCTCCTGTAACCTCCTCCGCCGCCCGAGGAGCCTCCCGTCGAGCGGCCTCCGCCTCCGCTATAGCCTCCTCCGCCGAAGCTTCCGCCCCCGCGGTTATAGCTGCTTCCCGACGAGATGCCGCTGCTCCCGCCTATCGTGCTGCCGCGGCGGTAGCTTCCCGATGAGCCGCCGCCCGGCATATAGCCGCCTTGACTGTTGCCGATCGACGAGCTGCCGCTTCCCCGACGGTAAGAGGTGCCGCTGCTCCCCGAGGAATTGCCTGACGAGATGCCGCCGGTAACTCTCGTACCGGAGGATCCCCGGCGATAGCCTGTGCCGCTCGACGAGCCGATGCCGGTCGACGAACCTCTCGACGGGCCGTAGGTCGCGGTGCCGCCCCGGCGGTATCCCGTCCGTCCCGTGCTTCCCGTGACGGACGAGACGGTGCCGCCCGATCCGGTCCGGGGTCTTCCGTAAACCGTATTTCTGTGGTTATATCCGTAGTGAGGACCTCCTCCTCCCCAATGGTGGTGCGGATAATAGCCGCCCCATCCCCAGCCGTAGTAATAGGGGTAACCCCAACCCCATCCCCAGCTGGCATAATAGGGGTATCCCCATCCGTAATAGGGACCCCAACCCCAGCGGGCGTACCATGAGTAGGGGGCCCAGTTCCACCCCCAGCTCCATGACGGTCCTCCCCAGCCCCACAGGCCGAGGTTCACCGTTACGCTGCTGCCCCATGTGCCGTAGAGCGACGAGACGTACTTGGGCTCGACCCATACCTGATCGCCGATGACCGTTACGTTGAAATAGGCCGGGTCGTATGCCGAGACATAGACTGTCTTGGGGGCCGGTTCCTCGTCTTCCGACGGAGTGAAGCCGCGCAGCCGTTTCTCGTACGAGTCCGCATAGCCGTCCGACAGAATCCCGTCGTATTGCGCGTCTTCCGATTCCCTGTACTCGGCCAGTTGGCGTGCCGCTTCTTCCCGCTGGGCTTCGGCGGCCGCTCTAGCGGCCTTTTCCGCCGCGATCTCCTGAGCCCGTCTTTCGATTTCCGCCTCCATCAGCGCCTTGCGGTCGTGCGTGGCATACAGGTCGTCGCCGGCGACCGGGGAGGACGAGCTGTACATGCTCGAACTGCAGCCTGCCGTTGCGACGGCTGCCGCCATGATGCCCAGCATGTTGAGTATTCTTCTCCTTTTCATGATCGTATGCATTGATCGTTCGTTGTTCGGTTGCGCCGTTTTTGCCCGTGCGGCGGAACTCATCCCTTATTTCTGAATATAACGAAAATCATACCCGAAAAGTTATGCTTCCGTCCGGTTTTTTATCGGCCCGGGGCTTTTCGTGTAAGATTCCTCCGCCCCTTGCGGCGTTGCACGGACCGTTTGTTTCTTACTCTTCCGGTCGAAAGAATCCGTATTCAAAGGTAGCTAATTTTTACGAAAAAGGTAAATTTAGCTTACCTTTGCAAGGTTGGAGCGGGCCGATCGCCGAATCCGGCCTTCGATTGCCGGCTTCCGGGCCGGCCCGACGGGATTTGCGGAAACAAACCAAGATTGACAGAATATGGCAAAGGAGCTCAAGGAACTGACTTCGCGGGAGGAAAACTACTCCCAATGGTATAACGATCTGGTCGTGAAGGCCGGCTTGGCCGAGAATTCGGCCGTGCGCGGCTGCATGGTCATCAAGCCGTACGGCTATGCGATCTGGGAGAAAATGCAGCGGGCGCTCGACCAGATGTTCAAGGATACCGGTCACGAGAACGCCTATTTCCCGCTGTTCATACCCAAGTCGTTCTTCAGCAAGGAGGCCCACCACGTAGAGGGCTTCGCCAAGGAGTGCGCGGTGGTGACGCACTATCGCCTGAAGAACGATCCCGAGGGAAAAGGCGTGATCGTCGACCCGGACGCGAAGCTCGAGGAGGAGCTGATCGTTCGTCCCACTTCCGAGACGATCATTTGGAATACATATAAGAACTGGATTCAGTCATACCGCGATCTGCCGATTCTGTGCAACCAGTGGGCCAACGTGGTGCGCTGGGAGATGCGCACGCGGCTTTTCCTGCGCACGGCCGAATTTCTGTGGCAGGAGGGGCACACGGCCCACGAAACCAAGGAGGAGGCGTTGGCCGAGGCGAAAAAAATGATCGGCGTGTATGCGGAGTTCGCCGAAAAGTGGATGAGCCTGCCGGTGATCGTCGGTCACAAGAGCGACAGCGAGCGTTTCGCGGGAGCCGAGGACACGCTGACGATCGAGGCGCTGATGCAGGACGGCAAGGCGCTTCAGAGCGGAACCTCCCATTTCCTTGCGCAGAACTTCGCCAAGGCGTTCGACGTGCAGTTCACCAGCCGGGAAGGCAAGCTCGAATACGTTTGGGCGACTTCGTGGGGCGTTTCCACCCGTCTGATGGGCGCGCTCATTATGGCGCACTCCGATAACAACGGCTTGGTGCTTCCGCCCAAGCTGGCTCCGATCCAGGTCGTGATGATTCCTATCTATAAAGGAACCGAGGAGCTGGAGCGGATCGCCGGGCAGCTTGAAGGCCTGGCTGCCGAGTTGAAAAAGCGGGGAATCAGCGTCAAGATCGATACGCGCGATAACGTGCGCACGGGCTTCAAGTTCGCCGAATACGAGCTCAAGGGCGTTCCGGTTCGTTTGGCGATGGGACCGCGCGATCTGGCGGGCAGCACGATCGAGCTGTTCCGTCGCGATACGCTGAGCAAGGAGACCGTTCCGCAAGAGGGCCTGGCCGACCGGGTGGAAGGATTGCTCGACGAGATTCAGGCCAATATCTATGCGAAGGCCCTGCGTTTCCGCGACAGCATGATTACCCGGGTCGACACGTACGACGAGTTCAAGCGTGTGCTCGACGAGAAGGGCGGTTTCATTCTGGCGCATTGGGACGGGACGCCCGAGACCGAGGAGCTGATCAAAGCCGAAACCAAGGCTACGATCCGTTGCATTCCTGTCGATGCTCCGGCCGAAGAAGGCGTCTGCATCGTCAGCGGCAAGCCGTCCCACCGCCGGGTGCTGTTCGCCCGGTCCTATTGATTGAGCGGCTGATTGCCTCTCTTGATGTTTCCACGGTACGGATCGGAGAGCCGATCCGTACCGTGTCTTTTTATAGCTTCTGTGTCGGGCGCCTCTTCGTCTGCGACTTCTTCGTGATATTCCGGTTTGCCGATTCGGAAAAGGACACGTCTCCGCCGGTCGGTATGAGCGCGTCGTATTCGGGTGCGGGCCGATCCTTTGAGCTTTGTCCGATCCGCGGTTTTCGGGCCGTTTTTGTTTCCGTTTCCGGATGACGTAAAGCGATCTTTCGTATAGAGCGGGTCGATTCCGGACATTTTCTCCTCACTTTTCGTGGATTCGGCCCGTCGGTCCACTCCGTTTTCGGAGTCTCGATAAGAAGCGTTCGCCGAATTTTTTGTAAACGGGGTCTTTGTTTGTTTTCGGGGGCAAGTTTTGCGCAGGATATGAGATTTGGCAGTTTCTATCTGTTAATCAGTGATTTGTTCGGGATCGTGCGCAGGAACTTGTAGTATGAGAACGGGAAAAATGCACGAAAATCGCAAAAAAAGTTCCCGAAAATTTGGAGAGTCCGAAAAAGTCCCTACATTTGCACCCGCTAAACGAAAGCAACACGGTTTAGCGGGCAAGTTCTTAAAATGAGGTTCGCGAATTTTTCTCTGAAAAATTTGGAAGTTAAGATAACTTCTCTTATCTTTGCAGTCCGATTCGCTCAGAATTCCGAGCGATTTTTTTAGCGACTTTTGCGAACGTTTTAGAACGTGAAATAGGTTCTTTGAATTACTGGTATTGTTTGAGAAAAACAAGTAAAGTGCAGTATTTATCAATTCCTTTAAAGGAAACTTAAGTAGTCAGGACTCTAAAATCTTTATAATTTTTTTTTACAATGGAGAGTTTGATCCTGGCTCAGGATAAACGCTAGCGGCAGGCCT